>Ga0209023_10000419_pt1 | contig 66097 bp, 65 predicted proteins | sample LakOneMetagenome_FD_187468 | JGI IMG/M metagenome (GOLD analysis project Ga0209023, IMG submission 187468) | Freshwater and sediment microbial communities from Lake Erie, Canada (SPAdes) (version 2) | ecosystem: Environmental > Aquatic > Freshwater > Lentic | place: Lake Erie, Canada...
AATCATTAAGTTTTCGACAAAAACTGTCTGTCAGGAAAACACCCGATTCCCTGTAGGGAAGGCTTGATAGCTACTCCATATAAAAGCTAAGCTGGATACACCCCACTAATGGGGTTAACTAGTTGTTAGCGCGCATGAAATTATTCTTAGTCCCGATACTCTTGCTTTTGATATCTTGCGCCACAACAAAATTACCAGTTGTGATTATGTGTGACGATGAAAGCAATGAACTATATTCAAAGTCAGATGATGCGCAAGCTGTAGCTAAAGCTGCAAATGAGCTTGCATCTAATGAGCCCACGCAACAGAACAAGGATGCGGCCGCTGCTGCTAATATAGCTGCCGCTAATATTGCAGTTGACGCTGCAGGCTCAATGGTAAATGAAGTGCTCGATGCCACTGATGCTGAACAAAATGGAAAAACTGTAAGAATTATTGGCTGTGGTGGCTCTTAAGTGCGCTCTAACTACGCAATCAAGGTGACCTCCGTGAAGAACCTGTTTTCAAGTTTCACATCCGGTGCGTCGGCACCTTATTTTGGTTGTTAGGTTTTTGGGAGAAATTACGTTGTTCAAACAAATAGCATTGTCTTTTATCATTTTGCTTTTACTTAGTAGCTGCAGTAGTTCGCCAGCTAACTCCAGCCGATCACATAAATCTGAAAATTCGGTAAGCACCAAGTCGATTGTAGAAATGATTTCAAATATGCCAGAAGACGATCTTCCAGCGTGTGAGCCTGGAGTTACAACTACGGCAGAGTTGAAGACAAAAATTGGTGCGGCCAACGGCAAGGTTATCGCCGAGGATGAGAGTCACCTAACTGCAACCTTTGCCAGAAAAGGTTTTACTCAACTCTTGTCGTATAAACTCGACTCGGGAATTTGCTATACCAAGCCAGCAGAAGATGAGTGATCACATTACTCGTGCAAAAATCTAACTACGCAATCAAGGTGACCGCCGTGAAAATACTGGTTTCACGTTTCACATCCGGTGCGTCGGCACCTTATTTTGGTTGTTAGAGCCCAATGAGCCATCACGCAAGAACTTTCACAATATTCATAAGCTGCTTGCTTTTGTCTGCTTTGCTTAGGTTTTCTTTTGGCTTGCTCGATGATGCTATCGCGCCTCAGACGCCTTGGCAGCATTGGTCAACCCATGCTCCAGCCTGGTATCAAAATATTCGTGCATCACTCTCCGTTTTAGTCGATGTCAGTCCAGGTCTTCTAGCAGGGTTTTTGTTACGTCGGAGTGGGTTTGCCTTTGGAGCTATTCTTGGTCTTCTTGTTTCAGTAACTCCAATGCTTCTGGGCTTCGTTCTGCATGGCTCTTTTTGGCATTACGACTCTACAATTCCAGATGTGGTATCTACCGTTGTGCTTTCTAGTGTTTCCTGTGCCGCAGGCGAGTTACTATCAACGCGCAGGGCTCTAACTACGCAATCAAGGTGACCGCCGTGAAGTACCTGTTTTCAAGTTTCACATCCGGTGCGTCGGCACCTTATTTTGGTTGTTAGATCTTTATTCGGAGAGTTTATGCTGCACTATGCCAGAGCGATATTAATTGTTTTTATGTTGCTTCTTATGAGCAGCTGTACATCCGTAGGTGAAGTTCGCCTTGACGATAAGGTTGATCTAAAAGGCACGGGAAAGGCATTGCTAAAAACTGATTCAGAAAACAATCACAAACTTTTTGTTCTTTTTGATGAAAGAATTTTTATAACTCGCCTCGACAGTAAAAACCTCTACAGAATGGGTTCTACAACAGAATATCCCCAAGCATTACTAATTGAGCCTGGCGAACACACTGTAAATGTCCAGTACTTGCATGCTTTGCAAGGCACCACCACAAGAGTCTATGCTAATGCGCAGCTTACGTTTTATGCAAAATTAGAAGGTAGTTATATTGTAAGAAAGAAGATAGTTGGCAATAGGGTAGGTTTCTGGATTGAAGATATCAACACTAATGAAGCAATAGGGACTCCTGCCAACATTTCTGGCGACAATATCGAGCCATAAAGATCTAACTACGCAATCAAGGTGACCTCCGTGGGAATACTGGTTTCAAGCTTTGCATCTGGTGCGTCGGCACCTTATTTTGGTTGTTAGACGTCATGTATCAGTTTCGCATAACAAAATACAATCCTGATTTTAGAGACGCGACCGGCGCTTTTAACCGAGATCAATGGACATCATATTCAGACATCGGGGCAGTGTTTGACGGCGTTGAACTAACTGAGCATGAATACCTTCGCGCGGAATCTTCGTACATAACTAGTGCAATAAATTTATTGCGTGGCTCGGGTATCACGGAACTTACCGTAAGTGGTTTTGAGCAGCACGAAGAATTCAATGCTCTAAAAAATGGCCAAGTAATTCCCCTCGACACCATTGCAGAGTATTTTCAAGGGGTTCTTAGAGAAAGCTATTGGTGTCGCTTCGAGAGTAACAATGGCGCCTTCGTGCACTTCGGCTACGATTACTGCATGTATCTAGGTTTACCGTCTAATCCTGGCAATAGCGTCGCATCAGCATTAAAGTTAGGTTTGTTCGTCGAACCGTTTGAGTCTCCATATTCCCAGAGTGACGTCTAACTACGCAATCAAGGTGACCTCCGTGTGTAAGCTGCTTTCTTATTTCATATCCGGTGCGTCGGCACCTTATTTTGGTTGTTAGACGGGTTAGAGCTTTTTAATCAGCAATCTCAAATACTTTCGCCATCTTTTCGTTCATAACTTCGCTCAACACAAAGTTTCGTCCGTGCTGCCTTTGCCGGGAATCTTCAGTCTTTTATTTACATCTTCTGCGGCTCAGGCCCGACCAGTTTTATTCCCGCCGCCTGTGCCGGTTTGTCATCCGGTGCTTGAGGTTTCCATTCCGAACATCGGGCTTGTCGTGTTGGCGGCCTTGGGTTCAAGGCAATCCAGTCATTAAGCCAGGCCGCGAGCTTTGTTTGGCAGTCGCGGCACAGGCACAACCTGCGTTATGCTTTCAACCAGTTGAGTTGGCGAGCCGGTCATCATTTTTCTCCGGTCAAGTTATTGGGCTATGTTCTAACTACGCAATCAAGGTGACCTCCGTGAAGTACCTGGTTTCAAGTTTTGCATCCGGTGCGTCGGCACCTTATTTTGGTTGTTAGACGGGTTAGAGCTTTTTAATCAATAATCACAAATACTTTAGCCATCGTTTCGTTCATTGCTTCACTCAGCACAAAGTTTCGTCCTCGCTGCCTTCACCGAGAATCTTCTGTTGCTTGTCATCATTTTCTGCGGCTCAGGCCCAACCCGTTTTATTCCCGCCACCTGTGCCGGTTTATCATCCGGTGCTTAAGGTCTCCATTCCCAACATCCGGTTTTCGTATCGGCGGCCTTGGGTTCTGGTGTTTCACTAGCTTCTTCATGGCCGCAAACTTCGCCAGACAGTCGCGGCACAGGCACTACCTGCGCTATGCTTTCCATCAATTAGTTGGCGAGCCGGTCATCTGCTTTCTTCGGCCAAGCTAGCGGGCTATGTTCTAACTACGCAATCAAGGTGACCTCCGTGAAGTACCTAGTTTCAAGTTTTGTATCCGGTGCGTCGGCACCTTATTTTGGTTGTTATGCAATATGAAGAAGATTCCGCTCGTTATAATCATCTTACTGCTTACAGCTTGTGCAGTCGAAGACGAAAGTTTGGACCAAAAAACATTTTCCACCTTCGAAAAACTATGCAAAGAGCAATCTAGCGAGTTTGTTGATAAAGGTGCTGCCTATGGCCCAGTAACGATAATAAGTATGCAAGAGCCCTCATCGCCGGGGCCCGGGAAGGCCGACCGTGGTGTCTACGACTCAGAATACGATACAAGTCAGTTATTAAAAGCGCTTCTAACAGGTCCAGACGAAGTGCCGCAAATTCGTTATGTTTACCAATACTATCCTTATCCAACAAAGGCACCAAAATTGTATGAGGATTGTGACGGCTACTTTTATACCGACTTGACTAGCCTTCCGTTTGAGAGAGTAGGTCTTTCGGAATGCGGGCAAGCAAACAAATGGAATCGCGAGGCCGATCTCACAAAGTATGCGCTTAGTTATGACTACGGCAAACTTGATGAAAATGAAATTAGACCTTTCACATTCCGACTAATCGATACAGTTACAGAACGAGTCATTGTTGAGCAAAAATCTTATCAGCTTCTTCTTGGCGGATTATCAGTACACGAAAATAGATCATTCACCAATGGGGGCTGGAGTCAGCGCGTAAAGACTTGCAAACTTACTCCGCCTGATTTGTTAATCAAACAAGCATTCAGTAAAAACTGCATAACTACGCAATCAAGGTGACCTCCGTGAAGTATCTGTTTTCAAGTTTCACATCCGGTGCGTCGGCACCTTATTTTGGTTGTTAGGCCGAAAATGCAAATTCTGAAATTACTAGCTGTTGCCACAATTGCACTTAGTGTCTCACTCTTCTTGTTAAATACTATTTATCTCGGCCTCAAGACTGGCAAAATTGGCCATTCAACATCGAACGCTTACTGCCATAAAGCTAAAAACCCCATCGGATATTGGTCTTTGGTTTCGTTATTTTTGCTTTTCATTGCAATATTGGCCTTCGGGCTATGGCGTGTTCTGGTTCAAACGTTCAACAATTAGGTGATTCCCGTCAGAATGTTTCATCGGCTCAATTTAGTTAGCTAAACTGAGCTGGCTAAGTTCCTGATCCAATTTAGGTTACGCTTCTCATGTCGCGTCTGTTCTTTCAGCAAACTTTTAGTCTTCAGTTATTACCGGGCGTTCGGCCTAACTACGCAATCAAGGTGACCTCCGTGCGTAAACTGCTTTCTTATTTCACATCCGGTGCGTCGGCACCTTATTTTGGTTGTTAGGCACCGGAGAGCGGCTTTCAAGGCAATCGATACATGGACGAAAAACTACTCAGAAGATATCGGGAATACGCAAACACTGATGAGGCCTTTGCCGTACTGCTTGTGAAGAAGCACCTCACGCAGTCCAAAGGCCACTGGGTTGATGTCTCCAATTGCAGGCGCTATGAAATGTCCACCGATCCTATGCATTTTCGGTTTGTCGTTGGCGGCCTGTTCAAAAGAAAAATTCAGCCCAAGTACCCGCCTCGTTCCGACTACACATCAAATGGAATATTTGATGAGCGCGCCTACTATCTGATGACTCGCGCTATAACATGGGAAGCTGCACACACTGACATTGAGCATCAAAAAGTAAAACGAATTGCTCCAGTCAAGTTCGAGCTACAAGGTGTTAGCTACAACAAAAACGCAGGAAATAAAAACTTCTTTAGAGATGATACTCCACCGGAGATTAAAGCCCTTGCCAACAACCTCCAAGATCGTACCAACCCACTCTGGGACAGGGCACTGCAGTACGCCAATGCACCAGAGTTCGTATATGAGGTGCGCAAGGCCCAAGTCTTCCCGTCCGGTGCCTAACTACGCAATCAAGGGGACCTCCGTGGAAACATGGCATTCAAGCGAGTTATCATCCGGCGCGTCGGCCCCTTATTTTGGTTGTTATGCACACAAAAGGCATGTTCGATGAAACTGTTATCCAACATTCTAGCTTTAGTATTCGTTGCCTTCTTCTCGCCACGCACCTTATGTAGCGAGGAGATCAACTCTGCATATTCGCGTTCGTCTTACACTATTTCTTATCAAAACTCTGACTCAATCGCTATCAAGTGTAAGAAAGATCATTCTTGCTCTATAACGGTACATGTTAACGGCCACTCATATAAGTTTTCTCCGGAAGAAATAGATGTCAACAGAATTGATCCTATATTTGCTACTTTGAGAACGCCGCTTGGGAATTTCAAAAACAGACACTATTCATTTGAATTTACTATCTCAACAAACTGTCCGAGTGGGATCAGTGAGAAAGATTTTATATGTTTTACTTCAGTAAAGACTCTCGAGGGAAAAGTTGAGGATGCATATTCATTTCTGTCCAACATGGAAACCGATCTGCCTATTTAATGCGGCAATGTATGCATAACTACGCAATCAAGGTGACCTCCGTGAAGAATCTGGTTTCAAGTTTCCCATCCGGTGCGTCGGCACCTTATTTTGGTTGTTAGGCTCTCATGACAAAAATCTCGCTAAAACTGTTTGTCTTCATCTCTTTAATTGTCCTCAATATTCCTGTTCGAGCGGAAGAAATTGGAATTTCTGAAAGTAAGTTTGTCCTCGTCGACTCTAAAATCTTCAAAGTGATTGGACGTGACCGCGACGGTCATGGGGAAAGGGTCAGGCTCACTCATTTTGAGCCTAACCTTAACCCTGATTTTGAATTGAGCCTCACGTTTATTGCGGTAGAGCAAAGCAATTTACTCGGACCGGACCAATTGAGAGTTGCGGCACAGGAAGGATGTCAGGCGGGCGCGGGCACTGGAGAATCAATTCCGACGGCCGAGCGAATCCCAAGCGTGGAGGTCGGATTTCAATGTACTTTTTCCGATCCCAAGTTGCTATCGAATTCCATGGTCCCGCCCGGGCAATTTCGCTATCGCACTTTGGGCACAATCGAAGCAAGTGGCTACGTTGTACTTGTCATCGCATACTCCAATACCACGGATGGCACGGTTTACGATGAGTTTCTGAGAATCCTACATAATGCCACTTTGATTCAAACCAAAGACGTAAGTAACAAAATCAATTCGCCACAGTCAATTCGCTAATGCCATCCGGAGCAATCAAGGGTGAATTCAACCACCAAGTGCGACAGTCAACTGCACTTGAGTAACTGCTGTAGTGGTGTGTCATAGCCATAACGTTTCCTTGGTCGTGTGTTGAGTTTGTGTGCAATGGCATTGCACTGCTTTTGTGTAAGGCTCGCCATGCTTTCGCCTTTTCTTAAATACTGTCGTATCAATCCGTTTGCGTTTTCATTGCTGCCGCGCTCCCAGGGATGGTGAGGTCTCGCGAAGTACACGGTCACACCTGTGGCCGCTTCGATCTGTGCATAGCCATTGAACTCGGTGCCGTTGTCGGAGGTCATCGTCAGGAATGGCAATCCGGCATTTCGTATCAAGGCAATGATTCGCTGGTTCGTCGCTTCGACCGTGCGATTGGGTAATTTGCCAATCAGCACAGTGCCAGTGGCGCGCTCCACCAACGTCACGATACATTCTTTCTCGCCAGACTTGCCCATCACGGTATCGTTTTCCCAGTGGCCAATTTCTTCTCGTGCCTCGATGTGCGGTGGCCGCTCATCAATCATGCGCTTGCCTTGCAGCCGGCCTCTGCGCTCCAGTCCGTAATGTCGCTTTCGTCGTTTGTTGCGGTGGCGCAGCTCCCAAAAGAGATTTCCCTTGGCTTTCCAATCACGCCAGACATGCCGATAAATGGTTTGGAAGCTCATCACAAATTCGCCTTCTTTCTTAAGCATGTTCGCCACCTGTTCCGGGCTCCATTGCTGCCTAAGCAAGTGCTCCACGCGTGCATACTGCCAATCGGCATGGTGTCGGCCACGGCGGCTTCGCCGCAACTTTCCATTACGACGCTTCTGGGCTTTGCTTGGGCAATAAGTCCAGCGTGCGCCTCGGGTCGTACTGTTACGTGAGACCTCGCGGTAAATCGTGCTGCGGTGCCTATCCAGGATTTTGCTGATCTCGGTAACGCTGTAACCTTTTCTACGCAAGCGGGAGATGGTGTATCGTTCTGGTTCGGTGAGCTGGCAGTACGTCATAAGGATTCCTTTCTTGCCGGATTAGAATTCCTGTTAGTCTGCCAGCTCATCGTCTGTTTCCAACCGGGTGTCGCACTTACTATGGCAATTCCCGGTAGCTAACTACGCAATCAAGGTGACCGCCGTGAAGTATGTGTTTTCAAGTTTCACATCCGGTGCGTCGGCACCTTATTTTGGTTGTTAGAGGTCATCTTAAGCATGGATATTCGTCAAACCATTCATGAGCTGGGCTTGGAGCATGGAACAATTGCTGCTTGGCCAGAACCCATAGCAGCAAAAAAATTGAAACCTAAACATGGGAAGTCTCCATTACCATGGAAGTGGTTGTTTTCTTGTTTAATGGTTTTTGGTTTCGCGTGTTATTTTTTCAATGCGGCAAAAAATACGGAAAAATCCGCTCTGCTATTCGTGGCGATTCTAGTTATATGCGCACTTAGTTTGCCAATCATGATGTTTCTCAACCGTAAAGTTGTTAGAAATATTTGGGTCTATCCTGACAAAGTTCTAATTACGCATCAATCTGATCGCACCACTATAAAAAGTTCAAGTTTAAAAACGATTTACGCTTACGAAACTCCATCCGGCAAGAACAACGTAATCGAGCTAGTCTCAAATACTGGAACATCATATGTTATCGGTTTGCCAGTTGGCTTAGCGGTTTCTGATTTAATATCAGCACTAAAGAACAGTGGATACAATTGCGGTATGCCCTCTAACTACGCAATCAAGGTGACGGCCGAATGAATACTAGTTTCAAGCCAGCATCCCGTGCGGCCGCACCTTATTTTGGTTGTTAGATTACAAATATGCCTCTCACACGTTTTCATTCAACGCAAGGACCATACCTCGAAGCAATCATCGAAGTTAATGGCGTACTTCTCACCGTCATGGATGAATTCAGTGTAGACGAAAGAAATATGCCAAACATCGGGGCCGAATTTGAGATCGACTTTAATACGCTCCTTGATGAAGATGAATCGTGGGAGTCAACTTTTTCCGGAAACCCAGAAAGTAAAATCGGGCTTATAAATTTGGCTGGCTGGAAGTATCGCGCCTACGGAAGAATTACTTCAATCAATCCTGTAGTTGTAGACTGCGGTTTATTGGCTGTTGAGGGCGTTATTCAAACGAACGATTCACGAGTCATCGGAGAGTTCGTTGCCTTCACTATAAACAGACTCGGGGGTTACGGGCATGCAATCTAACTACGCAATCAAGGTGACCTCCGTGAAATACCTAGTTTCAAGTTCCACATCCGGTGCGTCGGCACCTTATTTTGGTTGTTAGGAGTCATTTTATGAAAGTGTCCAATTCACTAATTTCAACCCTTTTATTCCTAGCCTTTTCTAGTCCACTCATCTCGGCTGAAAGGACACTCCAGAATGCTACTGCCACTCAGATGTCGAAAATAACTGTAAAGGGTTTTTTATACAGTGCACTTGATGACAGCCGTAGCAGCAATGAGCTAAAGACTTGCTTGTCGGGTATAGACGATACGCTGCTAACTGATACGTATGCAGAATTGATGAGCCAAAGGTTTAGCCCCAAGGAAATTGCTACATTGGATGCATTTTATGCAACAGAGTTGGGTGAGCGCTATATTACTGCGCTAGGTAACTCAAAAGGTATTGCGTCCGATGCGGAGAAAGAATTTAAAGTGGAAGAAATTAGAACTATACGAGAAATTACGCAATCTGATTTGAGTTCAAGAATGCAAAGTATCCCTCGAGATAAGGCTAACTTCGAGCTCATGGTTGAAAAGCTTTCCGTTCCTTTTCAACAATGCAGAAAAGACTCCTAACTACGCAATCAAGGTGACCTCCGTGAAGTATCTGTTTTCAAGTTTCACATCCGGTGCGTCGGCACCTTATTTTGGTTGTTATGCCCAATGAAAGCAGTATCGTTAATTGTGATCGCACTATTAACTTCTTCGTGTACCCATAATGCTTACAAAGCAGTCGCAAAAATGAAACTTAGTTCAGACGGCGGTACCTGCTGGGTCAGTCGTAATGATTTACAAGTTTGTAAAGACAAAGATGAAGATTCGAAACTAGAATGTACACTAAACGCAATTTCGTGTGGTTCCGCCAAAGCAATAGTTGACGCGAAAGTATGTGTCAACACGTTATCTAAGCAACACGGGAACGTTACTAATAAAGATCAGGCTGCAACGCAATTAGACGAATGCATGCAAGAACAGGGCTGGGATTTATTGTTTATCATGCGTTGAATCGAGTTGTGCATAACTACGCAATCAAGGTGACCTCCGTGAAGTATCTGTTTTCAAGTTTTGCATCCGGTGCGTCGGCACCTTATTTTGGTTGTTAGCGCCCATGAGCAAGTCTTTGGTAGCTTTGCTTTTATCGTTGGTTATCCCTGCTTGCACAAGAGAGATCCTTTTGCCAAAGAACGGCGAGGATTATAAAGTTGTTCGAGCATCGCTAATCTCTCAAAAATGGATTCCCATTAAGGCCACATGCAACGAAGAGAATCGTAATGTGTGTTTCAGCGAATACCCAGAATTATCCTCCGGTGCTATTCCTGGTGCTTGCGGCCAGTTTGAAAGAGAAGGTTCTATCATAGAGGTTTGTACAATTTCTGGGCCTGACGTTATGCTGCTAAACAGTTCTCGTCATGTGCGCTAACTACGCAATCAAGGTGACCTCCGTGAAGTATCTGCATTCAAGTTTCACATCCGGTGCGTCGGCACCTTATTTTGGTTGTTAGGGCCTTAGAAACTGTGCAAAAGATTATGGAATTTCTAAGAACACTCACTAGGCCAGCCTGGCTTTGTTTCGTGATGGCAGTTTTAAGTCTGCTCTTTAGCTTTTATGCTTGGCTGCCAATGTCAACATATCCCAACTACTTCACGCTTTGTGCGCTGTTCACTGGACTAGTCAGTTGGGCTATGGGATTTATGTCCACGGCTGGGTTTCATTTAATCATGCGCAAACACGACAAATCTCTTTTGCCAAAACTTACCTTGCCAACTCTTTACTGGCAGTTATTTTGGAGCGCGCTTATTTATTACTTATTGGTTTTCTTTGGCACAGCAATTTATTATCCTCATGGCGCTGACTTTGGCTCAGCAGTCAATCTTCGTATCGCATCAGCTTTCTCTCTATTCTTTAGCATTACTGCATTGGTCATGACGCAACTGGCAGGGCTCAAATTTCGTGCCCTGCAGTCGGCCCTAACTACGCAATCAAGGTGACTGCCGTGGGTATACTAGATTCAAGTTTTACATCCGGTGCGGCAGCACCTTATTTTGGTTGTTAGGCATTCAATTATGGTTCTCGAAGCGACTACAACACTTTATAGACCGGCGGGGCCAGCAGAACTTGCTTTGGTCAAAGCCAGCGGCTTCAAAAAGTGGCCGCCTCGGCTAGTTGACCAACCTATTTTTTATCCCGTCACAAACGAACGCTATGCGGCTGAGATCGCCAGCAAGTGGAATGTCAAAGACAGCGGATACGGTTGTGTCACTCGTTTCGAGGTACGCACTGAGTTCATGGCAAAATACAAAGTAGAAACTGTCGGAGCATCGCATCACACAGAGTGGTGGGTTCCAGCAGAAGACCTGGAAGAGCTAAACAACAATATCGTTGGGCTCATCGAGGTAATACTCGAGTTTCATGCCTAACTACGCAATCAAGGTGACCGCCGTGAAGTATCTGTTTTCAAGTTTTGCATCCGGTGCGTCGGCACCTTATTTTGGTTGTTAGGCGCTAAAAGCATGAAATACGAAACAATCGAGCAATGCACTGTTTCAGCTGCAGAATCCTCGCTTTCGTCTGGAGATTTCAATTCTCTTGCAAAACAGATCGTTTCTATTTCGCTTTATGAAGAGGATTTACTGGCCGCTCAAAATATTTGTTCACGTGTAGCCGAGCTTTCTCATTCAGTAGCACGCGGCAACGCTATTCTTGGCCTCGGTCATCTCGCACGTCGATCGGCTCTTCTAGACAAAAATTTGGTCAGTCCGTTAATCATCAAGGCACTCCATGACACTGACTCATATGTTCGCGGCCAGGCTGACGCAGCGGCAGACGACATCGAGCAATTTCTCGGCTGGCGTCTTCGTGTGTAAGATTGCACCTAACTACGCAATCAAGGTGACCTCCGTGAAGTACCAGTTTTCAAGTTTCACATCCGGTGCGTCGGCACCTTATTTTGGTTGTTAGACATATGAGACTTTTTTTGCAGCCACTTCTTGCATGCACAATTTTGATGCTTTCGTTTTGCGGAACTGTTACGTCGGCTCACAGCAACTCAAGCTGCCAGTTATCAATTAAAGCGAGAGCATCCAACGGCCAGCCAATGTCATATCGCGTTCAAGAATTAGAGATAGAAGATAATGAAATAAAGACAGTATTTTCATGGCAAGGTACTGTAAGAAGAAAATATATAGGCAAGTTAAGCGACTCTGAAAATATTTATCTCTGTCGCGAATTAAGTAAAAGTGCGTTTTTTAATATCCCGGAGTATCTAGAGTACGGAGAAATACAAGCGAGCCACAGGGCTTCTCTCTATTTACAAATTAGCATTAACGGAAAAGAGCATACTGTGGTAGCCACCAATCCTTCGCCCGAAAAAGAACTTGCAGCATTAGACCTAGTTTGGGCAGTTGCCTTCTCCAAACCATGGAATGACCATATGCGAGTTAAAGCATACAGTTCTAAAAATTTATTTGGCCACGAACCACAATGAATTATGTCTAACTACGCAATCAAGGTGACCTCCGTGAAGTATCTGTTTTCAAGTTTCACATCCGGTGCGTCGGCACCTAATTTTGGTTGTTAGGGCCTTATGCGCATCTTCTTGCTTATTCTTCTACTATTACCAATATCCCAAGCTGTCGGCGGGACTTGGATAGATAACTTTAAAAAAGACCCAGCGCGATTTGCAAAGTCAGTGAATCTAAGTCCGCTAGAAAATTCAAAAACCAATGAGATTAGAATTTGGGTAAAGTTTCTTAGTTCTGTCCGAGGAACAGTTGTTACTGATAATGGTATCGCTAGGTACAGCAATAAGAAGTCCGGGCGTCTTGAACTTGTTAATAGTGACCCATCCGCACCGAAAATCGACCTAATGAAATTTTTACCTTCTCTGTCAGAGCTTTCGGAATATACCTATATTTGTGACACGGGCATACATGGCGGTGCTTTTTACTTCATTGAGGGTAATTACAATGGTAAATACTTTTTCACTATTGCGTCTTGGCCCAAATCATGTAGTTCGCCAGAATTCGACGCTCTGAATGAATTTCTTCATGCTGCGGGAGAGCTGTAAGCTGGCCCTAACTACGCAATCAAGGTGACCGCCGTGAAGTATCAGTTTTCAAGTTTTGCATCCGGTGCGTCGGCACCTTATTTTGGTTGTTAGACGGGTTAGAGCTTTTTAATCAGCAATCACAAACACTTTCGCCATCGTTTCGTTCAAGGCTTCGCCCAGCACAAAGTTTCGTCCTCGCTGCCTTTGCCGAGAATCTTCCGTTCCTTGTCATCATTTTCTGCGGCTCAGGCCCAACCCGTTTTATTCCCGCCGCCTGTGCCGGTTTGTCATCCGGTGTTTAAGGTTTCCATCGCTAACGCCGGGCTTGTCGTATCGGCGGCCTTGGGTTCCGGCGTTTCGTTTGGTGCGTTATGGCCGCAAGCTTCGCCAGGCAGTCGCGGCACAGGCACAACCTGCGTTATGCTTTCAATCAGTTGAGTTGGCGAGCCGGTCATCTATCTTCTCCGTCCAAGCTAGCGGGCTGTGTTCTAACTACGCAATCAAGGTGACCTCCGTGAAGTATCCGTTTTCAAGTTTCACATCCGGTGCGTCGGCACCTTATTTTGGTTGTTAGAGTGCGAATAAGTAATGAATAGTCTCAACCCTTATGAACCACCATCAAGCATTGTTATGGCTACAAGCAACGAGGATGAGGCAAGTTTTCGAGTTAAAGTATTAATTTCAATTTTTTCTTCATTTCTTGCATGGTTTATATTCTGGGTTCCTATAAAGCTATTAAGAATGATCGGCTGGCCCGATCGACCGCTACTTGATCCGATTGGTTACTTTGACACAATGGGTTTATTCTCCGGCGCCATGTCAGATTTTGTTTTCGACTACTTTTTGTTTGTCATACCCGTGTTAATTCTGTTTTCATTTAGCGCTCGATACATTCAAAGCAGAGAAAAAAGACGAATAATTTTACTTATTTTTCTTGCCCTATTTGCCATGTCTTTCCTAGCAGCAATTTCGGCCCCTAAAAATTTCATTATCATCTTAATAAGTCTTCCTTTTTGCTTATACTGCTTAATATTAGGGCCTTCTGTAGTATTTTCTTGGTGGCTGTTCAATCGGGGCAGTGCTTTTGTTAAGAACAATAACGACTTAGGCATGGCGGCACTACTTGTAATAATTGGACTCCTTACAACCGGAATTAGTTTTCGGGTGTTGTGGCGTCCACATGTTTAAAGACATTTTATTTAAATTGTGGCGCGCACTCTAACTACGCAATCAAGGTGACCGCCGTGAAAATACTGGTTTCAAGTTTTGCATCCTGTGCGTCGGCACCTTATTTTGGTTGTTAGCGGCTTATGAAGAATGCGTTGCTATTTATCTCACTCCTAATTTTCTCAACGTGCTCAACTGACAGTTCAGCGTGCAGTATTTTTACAAATAGACCTGCCAAATTTCATTGGTTCGATGGCCATAGAAAATTGCCAGCTGAACCTATTGTTGAAATCGAAGAGATTATGCGTGCAGGCGATATGGGAGAGATTTGTACTGGCGTAGCAATTCTTACTATTACAATTCCAATTGACCGCTCAAACCCCGCCTTTGCATATAAATTTGAATTATTATCCGGCACACCGGAACCAATATTCTTAGACGAGCCCGTGGTTGGCGTTAATCGTGTAAAAGGCAAGAAGACGTTCATATTTCGCTGGATCGAACAAGATGTAGTGCCAATGAATGCAATCGTGAGAGTCACTGCTTATTCAAGGTCAGGCAGAAAAGGCGGATCTTCCGAGATTAGAATATCCGACCCTGGCCGCTAACTACGCAATCAAGGTGACCTCCGTGAAGTACCCGTTTTCAAGTTTCACATCCGGTGCGTCGACTCCTTATTTGGATAATAGGGTTTTCTTTTCTTTACTTTACTTTCAGAAATATCAATGCAAGATCTGACTCAAAAAATTGTGGCGTTTCTGATTGGTGTTGGTATTCCCGTGCGCGAAGGACCGGTCGCTACTGATTCCTTCCTTCCTGGTTTGAGTATCGTTAATGGTGCACTCGTGTATGACAGATTATCCTTACAGTGGCCTGGTGACCTGCTGCATGAGGCCGGACATATCGCCACTACGCCAACCGCGATGAGAGCGTTGCTTAGCGATTCTTTGGAGCAAGCGGCATTCGTGCCGCATGGCGGCGAGGCTGAAGCCACGGCCTGGGCATATGCCGCCACTGTGTATCTTGGTCTAGCCCCATCCGTGCTATTTCATCAGGGCGGATATCATGGAAAGTCCGCTTCATTAATTACCACTTATTCCTGCGGGGTTTACCCTGGCTGCCACGGCCTGGCACAAGCCGGCATGACATTACTTGGCGTAGATGCAGCATCTACGCTGCCATATCCGCAGATGACTAAATGGCTTAGGGATTAAGTCTTCGTTTCAATGAAGCCTAACTACGCAATCAAGGTGGCCTCCGTGAAGTATCTGTTTTCAAGTTTCACGTCCGGTGCGTCGGCACCTTATTTTGGCTGTTAGCCGCTATGCTTAGAATTTTCACATTGCTTTTGTCTGCTGCCCTAGTCACAGCTTGCTCACCATATAAAACCGCAAAGTGGGAAATTTATGAGATTGCTCCAGGGGACCGACATTTCGGATCCTCATATGATCATTTTTGTTGGGCTCCAGTAGGGCAGACATACGAGCAGAAGTCTTCGCCGTCCTGGAAATGCACGAACCGTGCCTCCGAATCTGCATTATCCATGTGTTATAAAACTCTACGAAAATCCAGCAGTGCGGATAACAAAAGCCAGGCCAGGAAGGAAATAATAGGATGTATGGCAAATCTCGGCTGGGAACATGAAGTTCAAAACATATTTGCCGACTGAGCCTACCTATGCAATCGAGGTGACCTCCGTGAAAATGCTGCATTAAAGTTTTGCATCCGGTGCGTCGGCACCTTATTTTGGCTGTTAGGGCCCAAAGGAAATAATCGTGTATTGGCTCATTACAAAATATTTACTCACCGCTGCCGTTGTTGTCCTTGTCTCTGAACTGGCAAAACGTAGCGATAAGCTGGGCGGCTTTGTGGCCGCTTTGCCTCTTATTACTTTTCTTGCGCTCATCTGGTTATACGTTGAGAAGCAACCTGAAGCTAAAATCGCCAATCACGCCTGGTACACCTTTTGGTACGTTGTTCCAACATTGCCAATGTTCCTGGCTTTTCCATTTTTGCTTCCGCGCATCGGTTTTTGGCCAACCATGTTGTCGTCCGCACTTATTACCATCGTATGCTTCCAATTATTCCGTATGGCAATCAAGCCACTTGGCATAGAGTTATAGCCGTGTTGGGCCCTAACTACGCATTCAAGGTGACTGCCGTGGGTATACTAGATTCAAATTTCACATCCGGTGCGTCGGCACCTTATTTTGGTGTTTAGGAGTCGGTTATGACAGGTTTTGATCCACGACATATGGCATGGCGGCTTGAGTTTCAGTCGCTCGGTGAAGAAGTTGTGCGTATGCTAGCTGGAGACTCACAAGTAGTAGTCGACGATCGCATTCTGTTTTCACGCATATGGTTAAAGCAGCAAGAAGAAGCGCGTGCAGCTGCCATCACAAATAGACGAGATTTGAGGGAAGAGGAAATCCTTCGCATATCACGAAAGGCATTGCGCCATGCATGGTGGTCAAATCTCATTGCCATTTTGGCTCTCATGCTTGCTGCGGTCGCCATATATAATCGGCCATAAATTCATTTCAGAAACGACTCCGCGTAACTGTCTCCTGACTATGCAATCAGGGTGATCTACGTGCGTCAGCTGCTTTTTTATTTGTCGGCAACTTATTTTGGTTATTAGGCTTTTTATGCGATTTTCACTGAGACAATTCATTCTGATAGTTGCAGCTCTCCTGCTTTCGACCGATTGCGCCAGTCAATCGCATAAAGCCAGTGTTGCTCCTAATGTGGATGTTTTGATACTTGCGCCCCAGGGAGCTGATCCGGCTAAAGATAATGTCGGATTTAACGACTTGTCTCGTGCACTTACGCAGACATTTTCCGATCGCCTCACCCCAATGCTGCGGGAGCGCGGTTACACAACAATCAATATCATTGATCAATCCACTCGATATGATGTTGGCCAGAAACTCGCCATGTATTCCATTCAGCAGAAAGCCAAGTCGGTGATCGTGCTTACCATGGAGACCGCGACTATTGAAAAAGACATACAAATTCAACTTCAAGCACAATACATACGGCAGGAGTTCGTCTATAAAAACGGACAGATAAGTGGCGTACTGCCAACGTCAAACGCACCAAAATCCTACTTCATTCGAGGGTCCGTGTCGGGAGACAATCCCGGGACCATGACGGATCTTGCCAAAGACTACATCGGCTACCTAAGCGAAAACGGTCTTGCCAAGCGGCCACCCCCGACGGTTTCCGTTGCAAGCGTTACCCTCGGATCCCATGTAGATTCGCTTTTTTTAACGCCAGTGCCGGAGGCAGTCTTTAAGCCTACCGACACAATTTATATTTCAATAACAACCCATACCGAAAGTACTACACCCATTAAAGCTACTCTGGGTGTCCTATGGACATACGGCGAAGGCGATGATGTTCAGTCGGTTCACGACGAAAGTACCGAGGGCGAGTTCGACGGAGATGATCAAACAGCGTTTCATATTTGAAAATGGCCCGAAGGTAAATATCAGGCAGAAATCTTTATCAACGGTATCAGTGTCGATAAACTATCCTTTGTCGTCAGATGATTGCCAAACTATGCAATCAAGGTAATCTCCATGAAATCCCAACATTCAGGTTTTACATCCGGAGCATCGGCGCCTTACTTTGGTTGTCGGGCGTCATGAGTTATTCCCGATCGAATCCGTGCACACGACATGCCATCATCTAATCTCTACTGGCTGATCATTGGATGTGAAGCCTCATTCTGGTTGGTACTCTTTGCGGGTCTTGCTATTCGCTACCTTTTGCGGCGCGACAGGCTCAGTCGAATGCTTTTGTTAACTCTTCCTGCAATAGACCTGGCACTCCTTGGTTTTACCGCCCTCGATCTCAAATCCGGCACTCCAGCAGATTTTGCCCATGGCTTGGCCGCTGCCTATGTAGGCTTCACTGTCGCGTTCGGGAGCGTTGCCGTGTCCTGGGCAGACCAGCGTTTTGCACACAGATTCGCGAATGCGCCTGCTCCGTCCAAGGCTCCAACACGGGGTTGGTCGGCTCTTCGATACGAATTGTTGCTCTGGATGCGCTGTTTGGTCGGGGTCGCGATTACCTTGATTCTACTTTTTGGTTTAATTGCCTTCGTAAATAATCCGTCCGCGACAGAAGGTCTTAACGAGTGGTTTGGCATTGCCATCGGCTGTGCAATTGGTTGGTTTATCTTCGGTCCGGTATGGACACTGGTATTCTCGTCCTGGCGTCGTGATTCTGACGCCTGACTACGCAATCAAGATGATCTCCGTTAAAAGCCAATATTCGAGTTTCATATCCGGTGCGTTGGCACCTTGTTTTGGTTGTTAGCCCTTTCCTCGCAGGAGTCAAACAGCATGAAGTCGTACTACTGGATCGCTTTTTTAGCTCTCGCTGCAGTTACTCAGCCAGCGTGGTCATCCCGGACAAGCAATCCATATGTTGGTTTTTGGGAGTTGTCGCATGATGAAGATGGTAGTCCAAAAGATACAATGGAAATTCGCGGTGATGGAACCTATATCAGTCATGGCTGGACATGCCAAAAAGCGGATGTCATTCCTTATCACATCTATAAAGGAGACATGTACGCAACGGTTGAAATTCCAGGCAAGGGACCAATTTCAATCATATTCCGGCGTCACAGAGATGACACGCTTTCGTTTACATCACCAAGGTCGCGAAATAATGCCTACTACAGTCGCTTGCAAAAGAATCCGTGTGCCCGCGGCCAGGGCTAACTACGCAATCAATGTGACCGCCGTGCGTAAACTGTTTTCTTATTTCACATCCGGTGCGTCCGCACCTTATTCTGGTTGTTAGGCCTAGAGATCATTAATGCATACCGAACGACTTTTCATTCGCCCATTTACGCTAGACGATGCTGAGGAGTATTTTCCTCTGGTTTCAGACCCCGATGTGATCCGTTACACCGGAGAGGAGCCGCAGACTTCGATCGAGGCCGCACGCGAAATTCTTGTGGCACGCCCGCTTCGCGATTATGCGGTTCATGGATTCGGTCGTATGGCGTGCATCGAGAAGAGTTCCGGCCTGCTAATTGGCTTCAGCGGATTAAAGTTCCTGGACGAACTGCAAGAAATCGATATTGGTTACCGGTTCCTTCCTGCCTACTGGGGCAAGGGTTATGCGACGGAAAGTGCACGCGCAATCATGCAGCATGGCACAAATGAATTGGGGATTGGCCGAATCATCGGCCTGGTTCAACCTGACAATACATCGTCCGCAAATGTGCTTCTAAAGCTCGGACTCGGGTTTGAGCGTAATGTATGTCTTTCCGGCATCGACCTAGATCTCTACGCGACCGCACGCGTGGCCTGACTATGGAATCAAGATGAGCTCCGTAAAGTATCTGTTTTTAAGTTTCCCATCCGATGCGTCGGCACTTTAATTTGGTTGTTAGAACCCATGCAGCAATCACTCGTACTTGTCTTTATTCTTGCTACCTACGGAGTTTCAGTCTCCGCAGCAGACAAAAGATTGGATAATATTCCGACTGAAGTGACCTACCTGAAGGCTACCGCTGGCTTTAGATATATAGAGGTAATTGGGTGTGCCGAAGATAGCTGTGTGTACGATCGCTATATTCAACAAATAGAATTCGGCGAGGTCACGTGCACGGCAAAAATAAAGGAGATTCGAGCGCAAGAAGTGGTTGGCTCCGCTTCATGGGCTTCACCGGAGAAAGTGCTTTACCTTTATACAAGCGATGCATCGAATAATAAATTCCGTAGATTTAGAAATATCTTTTCAATGGACCAAAACTGCAATTATCGGTTTGAGCGGACGGAACTCTAGCGGGCTCCAACTGAGCAATCCAGGCAACCTCCATTTTCAAGTTTTGCATCCGGCGAGTCGATACCTTATTTTGGTTGTTAGGCATTGCAAAGAAATTTCGTAGCGGTATTCGCTACATCAATCAGGAGCCCCGTCATGCTTATAGGAAGTTGTCACTGTGGTGCGGTAACGATCGAACTACCATCGATGCCGGAAACAGCCACGAGTTGCAACTGCTCCATGTGTAGACGCTTGGCAGGCATTTGGGCCTATTACGAGTTCGGCACTGTCCGAATAACCGGGCACCCGGAGAGCACCCAGGATTACGTCCAGGGTGATAAAACACTCAGGACCATCCGTTGTGCCACGTGCGGATGCGTAACGCACTGGGAACCTCTTCCGCCAGAGCCTGGCGCACGTCACGGCGTGAACCTGCGCAATTTTGACCCCAGGATATTGGAATCGGTAAAAGTTCGGCGCTTCGACGGTGCGGATACATGGAGGTTCCTGGACAATGACGACTGACGTGTATCCTTCTCCATGACAAGGCCGCTGAATGTGCAGCCTGGCTACGCAATCAAGGTGAACTCCGTGGAATACTTATGTTCAACTTTTCAATGCGGTGCGTCGGTACCTTATTTTAATTCTCGGGAGACTGTATGAGACGTTGCATAGTTCTTTTGTTAATCTCCTTGTCATCCACCCTGTGTTGTGCCGAGCTTGCTACTCAAACATTAAACATGCCGACTGCGAGATATTTTTCGTATATGGCCATACAGGGGCTCAAAGATGCCGCGCAAAATGCGAAAGCCGGGGGGAAGATTTCAGATGCAGATTATGCCTGTATTTCCAATGTACAAATCGATGCGCTTGCGTTGACTATCAATAATGTTCTTGCCGAGCATTTTTCAAAGGATGAGATTAAGCCTTTAGATGATTTTTATGGCTCTGATCTTGGCAAAAAATTTGCGGGTTACACGATACAACAGGCTCGTATCCGTGCAGGTACACCGGTGCCGGCAACGGAGAGTATCGAGTTAACACAAGACGAGATTGAGATAGTCAATTCTCTGGTAAAAACGGCGTCGGCTATCAAGCTACAGGCAATGATAGAAACCATTAAGCTAGGCGCGGGCCAGAAGCTGACTGAAATTCGTAACGCATGTAGCTCCTGACTACGCAACCAAGGCAAGCTCTGTGAAAAGCCTCGTTTCAAGTTTCACTTGCGGTATGTTGGCACCCTGTTTAGCTTGTTAGTCAATCGAGGAAAAGTATGGCAAGTTCAGAACCAGCACCAGTCGACTATTCAAATCGCGCCATCGGCATGATTTTGCTACCCGTATTTGCTTATTGCTTCTGGATATATACCTATCTGCCAATAACCGATGCCATGCATGGCGCAGCATCGGTAGATTACTCGGGCAAGTTCGTATTTATTCAACCATATGCCCTGGTAGCGGGGCTTATCTATTTAATCTTTGGCGAGAACGCGGCAAAGTTTATGGGGCCGACCAGCAAGCCTTCTGTTACAGGGTGGTCTGTACTTATTATGTCTTGCATTCTGGGAGGCTTCGCCGACCACTATCTCAAAGCATTCCTCATTGCGCATGGTTATGCGATTGTGTAACTGCACAATCAGGATGGCCTCCGCGAAAATATTGGTTTCAAGTTATGCTTCGGGTGCATCCGCGCCATATTTTTTTGTTATATCTCTGGAGGCTTGATGCGCATATTACTTGTACTGGTTTTTCTGTTTTTCAGCATTCCGTCATCGGCTATCGAGGTTTCGAATTTTAGATCCGGCCTGGCGTGTACACATACGAAGCTGACAGAAGACGGCAGAGGCTGGATTTGCCAGCCAACCGAAGATATTTTAGTTACTGACCAAGGCAGCTGTGTATTCAATGGCGAAAGAATGCCATGCACATGGGTTGGATTCGAATTTGATTATAAAAACGCAAAGAAACATACAAAGCTTCAATGCGAAGAAAGGCTCTCGGAACCCCTTATTCACGGCAATCCCAAAGAAGTCCTTGATAAGGGGGAAGCCACAGGCAAGTATGAATTGGAGCTCGAAGACGAGAGCGGCCATTTTTATAACCCGCAATACTTCACCTTCGTCAGGCGTACTAAAGACAGTGCATTACTGATCAGCAAAACATCTTGCAAGTTAGGCAATACTGTTGTTTTTGAGTATCAGTTTAAAGTGCACTATCCTGTTCCCGAGAATTAATCACCAGGCGGCCTCCGCGAAAATGCCGGTTTCAAGTCCGGTGCATTGGCGCCTTCGTGCTTGTCAGGCGTCACGGGCCATCTTTCGTAGTCATTAGCACCTCGAGAAACACCATGTCCAAGCTCCGCGTAGAAAGTTTCACCATTTCACTCGACGGTTTCGGCGCTGGCCCGGACCAGGACATCAATAATCCACTCGGCGTGGGCGGCACTTCGCTTCATGGCTGGGCCATGTCCACGCGAACGTTTCAGAGGAATGTGTTCGGCGGCGATGGCGGATCGACGGAAGGTATCGACGAAGAATTCGCCGTTCGCGGTTTTCGGAACATCGGGGCCTGGATTCTTGGCAGGAACATGTTCGGTCCGGTTCGCGGACCTTGGGCAGATGAGAGCTGGCGGGGTTGGTGGGGCGAGAACCCTGTCTATCACGTCCCTGTGTTCGTGCTGACCAACCACGCACGCGCACCGCTGATCATGGAAGGGGGAACGACCTTCCACTTCGTGACCGAAGGCATTGTCGCCGCCCTGGCGCAAGCTCGCGAAGCGGCGGAAGGCAAGGATGTTCGCCTTGGTGGTGGTGTAAACGTCATTCAGCAGTATCTTCGCCAACGCCTTATCGACGAAATGCATATTGCTATTTCACCGGTGCTACTTGGTGCTGGTGAAAGACTCTTTGAAGGAATAAACCTGCCTGCCCTGGGCTACGCTTGCACCAGACACGAAAGCTCGCCACTTGCCACACATGTGATTCTTGCCCGGCAGTAACATGGCGATGGCCGAGGCTATACTGCATTCAAGTTATACATCCGGTGCGTTGTCACCCCGTTTTACTTGTTTGCCCTTACTCGGGAACCGTTCTATGTCATTTAGAATTTTGATTTTTTCCTTGCTTCTTGTATTCGGCCGCGGAGCGATGGCTGAAGAGAGTGCAACGGAAACAGATACTGCCAAAGCAGTAAGACTTAACGATGCACTGGAGGCAGATCCATTGAGAAGCGATGCGCTTCCCATGCGGCGATGGCTTTTGGAGTGGCTCATAAACACGCCTGACTACAGCGTCAAAGTCTGTACCAATCTTATTGGTCCACTGGATAAGTCTTCACCCCATATCGGTGAATTATCCGGTCAACTGATGTTTGGCAATGTTGCCTATCAGATCAAAAATCCCGATATAAAAGCGGAGCTTTCATTACAGGTAGCAGGATTGGAAAGTGTTCTTCGATCATATACCGCAATTCTCGATAAGCATCCTGACGCGAAAATTCCTCTTTTGGATACCTTGCTGATCAAACAAAAGGATGGCTTGCTTGTTGAGTACGTAGAATCGACGGTTTCCAAAGAATGCCCAAACACGCTTTGAAGCTAACTACCCACTCGATATAAGCACCGTGGGTGTACTGCACACAAGTTTTGCATCCGGAATTGTATAGAGGAGACACTTCATGAATAAGAATACGATTTGCCTGTGGTATGAACGTGACGCAAAGGAAGCCGCCAGATTCTATACGCAGCTATTCCCCGACAGTCGTCTTGGCGCTGTACACAGGGCACCGTCTGATTATCCTGACGGAAAAGCTGGCGATGCCCTAACGGTGGAATTTGTTGTTGCCGGTATCGCTTGCATCGGACTGAATGGCGGCCCACGATTCAAGCACAGCGAAGCATTTTCCTTTCAGATTTCCACCGAGGATCAGGAAGAGACGGATCGTTATTGGAATGCCATAGTTGAAAATGGCGGGCAAGAAAGCCAATGCGGATGGTGCAGGGATAAGTGGGGGATAAGCTGGCAGATCACGCCGAGAGTCCTGACGGAAGCAATGGCATCGGGAGGCGAGGTGGCCAGGCGTGCATTCGAGGCAATGATGCCAATGCAAAAAATCGACGTTGCAGCGATCGAAGCAGCTGTGCGTGGCTAACGACTCAATCAAGCGTGCTTTCGTATGAACATTGCATCCAAGTTATCATCGGATGCATCGGCACCTAAATGCTGTCAGGTCCAGGAGCATAAATATGCGTTACCAATTCATCAGGGCAGTCATCGCAGGTTCGTTTCTCCTGGCAACTCTCGCTTCGGGCGCCGAGCGAGTCACTTCATCCGCTCATGGCGAGGCTCTATACCTCGTCCTTACCGACCAGGCCGAGGAGTTGCGACGGCTGGACCCGGATGTCGATTCGCTGGAAACCAAAGTCCGTAGCTGGTCGGTTACCCGGCCTGTCGATAGTGGAATCCTCGACATGGCCAATACGTTTACGGTCACGCTATCCATTGATGGCCATCCCGTTGCTTCCTGGTACGTCAATACCGGCGAAGGAACGGTGGAGCCTCGAAAGCTTGTTGTTCAGCCTGCATCACCATAGTGGGAAGCATGCCCAATCGTTAGACATTCATAATTTTCGCGGCGTCGCCTGTAATCAATGGCGTTCGTTTAATCCCGGTATTGCTTCCAATGTTTTGTACTTCAGTGAACCGTTCTTTTTTGACTTCAAGGATTTGTAATGGCCAGGCCCGAATTTTCGTAATGCAATATCAACTGATACTCAGGTTTCGCAAGGCCTCCATTGAGTACCCTGGTGACATTCGCTCGCTTGAGCACAAGTTGGCCGAGCTACTCGGCGACAGTGCAACGCTCGATGGGTACGACACCGGAGCGCGCGAGGTCAATCTTTTCATAATGACCGCCGAGCCGGCATCGACATTCCGCCGTTCCAAGCCCGTGCTCGAGCAACTTTCGCTGCTCGACAAAGTTACTGCCGCCTATCGCCTGGAAGGGGGCTCGCGTTTTACGGTAATCTGGCCGTTAAAATATGGTCGTAAATTTAGCCTGTCGTGACGGGATAATCGGCCTGACGATGCATTCAAGACGGTATCCGCGAAGAACGTGTTTTAAAGTTTGATGACAGGTACATCGGCACTTTCATTGTTGCAAGACCGAATAGGAAACATTACTCCCACCATCACTGACCGGAGGTCACATGAAACGAGTTACTGGCATTGGCGGTATATTTTTCAAGGCCAAAGACGCTCCAGCACTGCAGGCTTGGTACAAACGGCATTTGGGAATCGATGTCCAGGCCTGGGGTGGAGCTGCTTTCGATTGGACCGACGCCGAGGGCAAACCGGTGGCGGGCACGACTGCCTGGTTAATCAATCCGCAAGAAAGTAATCATTTTGCTCCAAGCACCGCTTCCTTCATGGTCAACTACCGGGTGGAAGACCTGCATGCCTTGATCGCGGCCCTGAAGGAAGAGGGCTGCAATGTGCTGGAGAAAATTGATGAATCCGAGTACGGAAAATTTGCCTGGGTGATGGATCCCGAGGGAAACAAGGTGGAGCTATGGCAGCCGCCGCAAGGTCAATAATCGGCCGCTGGTTCCAGCGGCGAAGTTCGCCATCAAGGCGGTCGCCATGGCATTCAAGTTATCATCCGAAGCATCGGTATCTTCATGGTTGCCAGGCCATTTATGACAAAAATCAAATATCGTAAAGTCGCCATCATTTTGCTGGTTGCAAGCTTTCTGGTTATTCCATTTTGTTTTTTCGTGCTGTACCCGATTGTCTTTCAACTATCGCTCGAGAGCTTAATCGATGGCAGCCGCATCCAGCTAAACCCGGCAGGAGGCATCTGGGCTATTTATCTCGGATTTTATTCAGCCCCGATATTGGCACTGGTGTCTGCCTATTATTTTTGGCGTTCCTTTCGTGCCGGGTGATTGCCTGACGACGCCATCCAGGCGGCATCCGTTTGGACATGGCATTCAAGTTATCATCCGGTTCCTCGGCTGTTGCCTGCCCGATAAATAAGATAAATCCTTACCCGATTACGAGGACCCTCGATGGCCATTGACTATGTACTCAAGTTTCCCTGTGAGGTACGCAAGAACGTGCCGGAGGCGAAGTTCGTAGCTCTTGTTGGTTACATGAGCCTGGCCCAGTTTGCGGTGGCGGAAATCCGGAAATCCAATCCCGAAGCTGCCATGGAGACTATCCTCGACAAGTACGAGGTGCAGGTAAACCAAACGGGCCCGGACGGCATCGCGAAACAGGTTCCAATGACGATAGGGCAACTGGTAGCACTGGCCCAGCCGATCGGTCAGTACAGGGCACAATGCGCAGAGTGCCGGGCCAATATCGCGGACCGCCCTTTCGGCTGTATTGCCAAAATCAATTATCCAATCCGGAAAGAATCCGAGCAGTGGTTGCTATCACGGCTACCGGCCGACGTGACCGATCCGAATCTCTCGATGCTGTTCCGGTTTCTATCTGACCTCGGGATCAACGGCCAGCCTGTCGATGCGATGAGACCGAGCTTGTGTGAACTGAAAGAACCCGTCGTTCGGCGTTGGGAATCTCCAGCTGGCCAGAGGCAAGTGACGTCTAGCCAGATCATCCATATGCTGGCATTCGGCGGCAGCATTGGTGCGCAACAAGCTACCCTGTACACGAAGCTGCTTGGGCTGGCTTCAGTGCTGTCTGATCCGCATCCGCCTTCGGACAATATCGAACAATTCAAGACACTGATGTGCGCCATCGTCATGTCCGGGCGCTTGAATGCGGAGATCAGTGTCGATGCTTGAATCGGCACTCTATTTTGGAATTGGCACACTAAAGGAAATATCCGCATGACTTTTTCGATGTTTTTTCGTGCAGCAGGTTTTACGCTTTGCATCGGTCTCATGGCAGCTTGCACGAGTACACCTCCAGTCGCCGCGCACGCAGAAAATAAATCCGGCGCAGCGAAGATGGATAGCGGCACACTGGCCAATGCGCCGTACCGGATTGATATTCCGGCCAATTGGAATGGCGAGCTGGTGATGCTCCTGCACGGCTATGAGCCCAAAGGCTTTCCGCGCGAAACACCATGGCCGCAAAACGAAGAAACGCCGGTCTTTCTTTCGCAAGGCTATGCAGTCGCTGCCAGTGCATACAGCTCACAAGGCTGGTCGGTAGCCGATGCGGTGCCCGACAACGAACAACTGCGGGCCCATTTCAATACCAAGTACGGAAAGCCCCGCCACACCTATCTTGTCGGCTTTTCGCTTGGTGGCCAAGTCGCGCTTGCAAGCCTGGAAAAATACGGGGCGAATTACGACGGCGTGTTGTCGCTGTGCGGCGTAAATGTGCCTGCGAAGAAAGCCTTCGACGAACAGGTGCTGACATCGTTGGTGGCATTTGATTATTTTTTTCCGGGAACAATGGGGCTGGCGTCGGGCGGCCTTGCAGATCCGGCATCGCCGCTTATGCTGGATCCGGACGCACTCGAAACCACGTTAAAAAGCAACGAGACCGCGGCTGCCATTTTGTCGGCGCGCCTGGAAATTCCGAGAGCCGGACTTGCCGGTGCATTAATGCTAAACAACCTGGTGCTACGCGAAATGCAGATGCGGGCGGGTGGATTTCCGGTGGACAACCACGCAAATATTTACTCGGGTTTCGGCGATGATGCAGCATTCAATAAAGGGGTGCGTCGCTATGCCGGCGACCAAAACGCCATGAAGTATCTTGCCGCCAATGCCGATCTCACAGGCCGCATTCACAAGCCACTCGTTCTTCAATCCAACAATAATGACCCTACCGTTCCAAAGCGGTTCAATGCCATATATCCGGCCTTGGTCAAGGCAGCAGGCCTTGATGGCAATCTGGTGATATTGCCATCAACGGGTGAGGGGCATTGCGGCTTTACGCACGAAGAAGTAGGTGCTGCCTTCGGGAAGCTTACTACTTTGGTCAACGGCGGCCATCATCCCGATAGCCATTGATCGGGCAATGAAAAGCAATCAAGCGGGGCTTTCATGAAAATATCATTTTCAAATTTGCCATCGGGTGCCTCGATCCCATAATTTAGTCGATAGAGTTTTTTTGGAGACAACTACATGAAATCCCCCGTTTTGCTTGCTACGACAGGATTGCTTATGGCTTCAATAGCCTTCGCCGATACTGCACCTCCTGCTTTGGCAGAAAGCCCTGCTTCCTCCTCGAAGTATGCGATCGAGTACAAAACATCTTCTGAAGCACTTGCCGCGTTAAAGAAAAAGAAAGGTGTGAGTATCAGGGAAGAGAACGACTGGTTTGTAATAAACGACCAGTCGGAGAACGCTATTTGGTCAATCGCCACGGAGAACAGCCGGGCATATCCGACTATGGTCAAGCGCGTGGTTTATGAAAAAGATAAATCATTGATGGTGTCGTTGGAAATCAATTGCGGTGCCGACAAGGCAACCTGCGACGAGGTTGCCTCGGTGTTTAAACAAATCAACGAACAAGTGCGTAATGCCATGAACCAAAAGCTTTAATACGCAATCAAGGTGGTCGCCGTGAAAACAGCGCATTCAAGTTTCGTATCCGGCGCATCGACACCCTGTTTTTCTTGTCAGGCATCAACAGGAGAATGATGATGAACGCAGAAGAGATTTTGAAACAACTTGAACTGCTGGGAAAAGACACTTACAAAAAGGTACTGCTGAATCATGGCATCAAGGAGCCGGTTTTTGGCGTGAAGATTGAATACCTGAAAGTAATCCAGAAGAAGATCAAGAAGGATTATCAACTTGCGCTCGACCTGTACGACAGTGGTAATTACGATGCGATGTATCTGGCGGGATTGATTGCCGATGACAAGAAGATGAGCAAGCGCGATCTTCAGAAATGGGTAACAACGTCCAGTTGTTCCGCGATAGGCGAGTGCACGGTGGCCTGGGTAGCGGCGGAGAGCATGCACGGTTATGCGCTGGCGCTGGAATGGATAGAGTCGAAGAAAGAAAGTGTTGCCTCTTCGGGTTGGGCGACGCTGAGCGGAATCGTCTCCATCACGGGCGATGCCGATCTGGATTTGGCCGCGCTGAAGAAATTGGTGCAGCGCGTGGAGAAAAACATTCACCAACAACCTAACCGCGTACGCTCTACAATGAACGGCTTCATCATTGCCGTCGGTAGTTATGTGCAATCATTGACTGACCTGGCTTTGGAGGCCGGTGCGAAAATTGGCCCGGTAACGATAGATGTTGGCAATACAGCATGCAAGGTTCCTTATTCGCCCGATTACATCCTGAAGGTTCGCAAGCGCGGTACCATCGGAAAAAAACGTAAAACGACAAAGTGTTGAGGCGGCATGCATTGCAACCGTAGCAGCAAAAAAATAAATCACACAAGAACGCGCGGCTTGAAACATAAATCGAAAACCATATTTCTGTTTTTCCTGATACTGGCATTCCTTGCGGGCTGCAAGGTGAACTTCAACGCCGGATCGGCAAATGGGCATCCACTCGAGGCCGGTACGGCCGAACAGCAAGTTGTTGTTGCCGAAGCAGCGAATGTTTTTCTCGAACAACTTGATGCCGGCGCCATTGATCAAACCTGGCAAAGTGCGAGTCCACACCTGATTAACTTCACTAATAAAACCATGTGGTCAAACACGCTTAAGGCACTAAGAGGCAGTGTCGGGAAATTCAAGACCCGCAAGCTAGCAGGGACGGGATTTACCGATACCGTTGAAGGGGCGCCACATGGCGAGTATGCTGCCATTGCATTTGAAACCAGCTTTTCATCCGGAACCGTTACCGAAAAAGTGGTGCTTCACAAACACAGGGGGAAATGGAAAGTTCTGGGATATTTTCTTGCAAAAAATTTCAAGGTTAATTTCTAGATGGCTACTTGACTCTGCTCGTCATCATTGGCAAAGAAATCCCGGATTTAATCCGGCCATAAAGCAAACAAGGTAACAAGATGACCATGTATAAAAGTTCGGCGATGAAGTCACTGCCAATGTTCAAGAACGGACATATCAAAACGGCCATCGTATTTTTTCTTTTACTTTTGCTGTTTTCCGGCTATGCAAGCGCTGAAGTCTACAAATGCGTCACCAGCGAAAAGACGACATATCAGGATCATCCATGCAGCGCGGCGAGCAAATCGATGCTTGTCAAAATCAGGGCCACCCAGTCAATGGCGGGATGTTACCAAATTGATTTTCCCGGTGACGAGGAGGCACCTCCTGCCGAACAGGTAAGGGTGGTGGCGGCAGGCGGCGGCACGTTCAACATGATCAGCATCAGTGGCAAGGAAAAAACCATCCTTCACATGCAAAATGCGTCAGCCGAAGACATGAGTGCAGTCGGGAGTAAACTGCACCTAAAAGTTGGTGCAGGTATAAGCGTCAAGTGGGATAAGGGCAGCGCGAATCAGAAGCCTATTGGCTTGTATCGCGCAACCGACGAACAAGGCAATAGCGTAATTTTCGCCTATTTTTTTCTGTCGAATGGTTTCGCGAAAGAAATTTCCTGCCCATAAACAGCATTTTAAAACACGATATCGACGCGGTTTTTATTGATTGCCAAATGGAACACGAACCGGATACAAAGGTGACAGCATGTCGGAAACACCCGTGAAGTATGAAAATGTTTCACTTGCAGGAGCGCAATTTTCCGATGTGAGCCTTGCCTCGGCATGCTTCAACAATGTCAATCTTGGGAATGCAGCCTTCTTCGATGTTGCGTTGAACGGGGCAAGCTTCAACGATATCAATCTGCGAGATGCGGTTTTCATCAATGTTGTGTTGAGCGGTGCAAGTTTCAACGATGTCAATCTGAGAGAGGCAAGGTTCGTCGATGTTGCATTGAACGGAGCAAGCTTTGATGATGTGAATCTGAGCGATGTCACCATTGAAAGAGCCAATCTTCAGGGGATGAAAATTAACGGGATATTGGTTTCCGAGTTGTTGCTCGCTTATCAGCAACGTAATGAAACGGGCCGCTGAAACGGGCTTTTGGTAGATATAACAAATCCAGCTTCGGGAGTTGTAGAATCGTCTTAGCCGGATTCACCTGCCAATTTTCCTTAAGGGGTTGTCATGTCAAATATCTCCATCCAGCCTTATCTGTTCTTCGGTGGTCGTTGCGAAGAAGCCATCGGTTTTTACACCAATGTTTTGGGCGCCAAAGTCGGTATGGTGATGCGCTTCAACGAGAGCCCCAAACCGCTGCCGCCGGGCGTTTTGCAGCCGGGTTTCGAGGGCAAGGTGATGCACGCGGCATTTCATATCGGCGCCAATACGATTTTCGCGTCCGACGGTTGCGACGACAAATCCAGATTCAGCGGTTTTTCGCTGACGCTGAATGTGCCGGATGAAACCGAAGCCAATCGTGTTTTCGCAGGGCTTGGCGATGGCGGCAGCGTGCAAATGCCATTGGCCAAAACTTTCTGGTCACCGTGTTACGGCATGCTCACCGATCGTTTCGGCATAAGCTGGATGGTGATGGTGCCAGGCGATTCGGCAAACTGATTCACGCCAAATGCCCCGCAAAATTTCCGGATGGTGAAGCCAAGTCGCAGGCCAGGCAACCCGGGCTTATCAGGTAAACCGGGCAACTGATGTCTGCAATGTCGGGTGTTGGCGCCGAAAGAAATTCGAATGCTTTCCGGGTTTACAAAATTGGCACCAGCCCTGCACCGAAGGCCGTGACCATGCGGGTATAAATGGCTTTCAAGGACAAATCCACCTCCGGAAAATCACCCACCTGCACATAGCAATCCTTGAATTTCGGATCGGTGTAAGGGACAGGCTGGCAACCTTCTTTCAGCTCGTAACTGGTGGCGTAGGGAAATGGCCAGATATCGAAGATCGGTAATTTTTCGGAAAGTTTTCCGAGGTTGTAATTCAGGCCCGAAAAGATAACCGGCTTGGGCCTTGGTGCTATGCTCCAGGCATTTTGCGGCAGCATGTCGTGTTGAATACTGGCGGCAAGCGCCTGTGCGAAATTCTTGTCGGGAATAATCACCAGGCTTTCGGTATTGAAGTTATCCGAGCGCGGGTCGAAATTATGGCTGCCGACGACGCCGATACGACCATCGACGACCATGGATTTGGCATGCAATCCAACGCGAACGCCGGCACGTTTAAGCGGAGGTGCGCCACTTGCCGAACCCGAAGAGCCGGAACCGAAAGATGGCACGCCCTCGTTGCTTTCGGTATCGGACATCATGGCGGCGATGTCCATGGGAACATCGGCAGGGAACGGTTTGAATTCATGAATCTGAAAATTCAATTCGCGCAAATAAAGCCTTTTGTATTTGTGCGACAGGGCATAAACCGGAAATGCATCGGTAGCGGCGAGCGAGTTGGTGGAAACCAATACTTTCGGTGAATGCGGTTTGCGTTGCAGGGTACGAAAAACTTTGCGGGCCGGGCGCGACATCACCAGATATGGCGTCTGCAAAATAATTTCCCGCTGGCTGTTTTTCACAAGATCAAACAAGGCCAGCGATGCTTCGGAACGCCCGGGATTAACATCGTTGTGTTTGCTTGGTAAATCCGCAAGAAAATGGATTTCGTCGACCCATAGCAGATATTTTTCGAGACGACCCATTACGGCGTCACTATCGTGCACGGCGGCATTCATTCGTTCTGCCCGGGCAGACAAAGGTTTCGAAATAAACAGGGTTTGGATATCCGCAGGCCCGCCTTGGCTGATAAGCCGCTGGGCTACGTCTTTGAGGTGGGCAGCGGGCAGGGTCTTCTTGTAATTCCAGAAGGCCTCGAAATTGCTTTCCATATCGCGGGCAACGGGACCTGCAATCATTAAATCACGGTCGCGATAATCGTAAACGCTGTTCCAGTCGAAATAGCGATCTTCGATATTGCGGCCGCCGATAATCGCGATCTTGTCATCCACCAGCAGTAATTTGCTGTGCATGCGCTGGTTCAATTTTTTGAAAGTGAAAAAGATGGCCGCCGCAAATTCCAGCTTCTGGGTTCGTGCTTCATCGAAAACCGGATTGTATAAACGCAATTCGAAATTGCTGTGGTAACTCGCCAGATAGGCCTGCAAATTCGGATTGGCAAGACCGTATTGCTGGTCCAGCAATACCCTTACCTTGACACCACGTTTCGCGGCTTCCATAAGCGCTTGCAGCGTCAGCCGCCCGGTATCGTCTTCGTCGAAAATGAAGGTCTGTAGTTCGATGCTTTTTTTTGCGCTATGGATCAGGTGCAGCCGTGCGACCAGCGAATCCTGCCCGCGATCAAGCAAGATCACCGCATGCTTTGGCTGTGCAGTGGTGGATTGCGAGAAAGCCTGGTCGGCCAAATCGTAAAGCGGAGATTTCAACGCGCAGGCATCGTCTTGTTGACAGCTCAAGCTCGTATCGCGATGCTGCTCTGCAAAGGCATCGGCCTGTATTTTTTTTTCTTTCGATAAATGTGCACAGGCGCCGGTCATCAATACCAGACAAATGAAGCCAGACGATTTAATCCATTTCACGATGCAGGTTCAGCCAGTAAGCGAATGCGAAATTCAAAGTCGACATTATCCTTGATACTGAAGCGATATGCCTGCATTCCAAAATCACGCCGCATCACACTGCCGCTCACCACCAGATCGCAATCGTAGCCGGGGTTGGCGCATCCGGAATTTTCGATATGGAAACTGACTGTTTTTTGCAGGCCGCGCAAAAACAACTGACCCTGCAGATCACCGCCTTTTTCCAGCAGGGTTTTGCTGAAGGGTATCGAGATGAACTTGATATCGGGATGTTTTTCGGCATCCAGAAAATCTTCCGAACGCGCCATCCTGGCCAACCATTGCGGGCCCTTGAAGCTCAGCTTGCGGGCATCGACTTGTACTTCCACTTTCCATTGCTTTTTCGAAACCGGCAGCAAAGCACCATTGAGGGATTCAAATCGACCTTGTGATGGAATCGGCAAGCGCGGATGTATGCTGAAACGGGCGACGGAGCGCGAACTGTCAATCACTGCTGCGTGAGCATTGGAATGGAGAGCGCTCGCCGTCAAAAGCAAAAGCGCCCCAAACAGGCGCTTTGTCATTGCCTATGGCCACCAAAAAGCGGCTAATTCGGCGACACCTGGTTCAAGGGCGGCATCGGCCGGAAGCTTCAGTACGGCAATTCCTCCGGCAGGCATGCCGCGAAATTCACCCGACTGGCCTGAACTGAACAGGGCGGCGAGTTGTTCCAGTCCCGGGTTATGCCCGACCAATAGAACCCGCGACAAGTCTTTATGTTCGTCGGCGATATCCATCAAGGTACCGGAGGTTGCGTTATAAACACGCGGCTCCTGTCTTTGCTCGATGTAGCCGATGACCGAAAGCACTTGCTCGAGAGTTTCGCGGGCACGACGTGCGCTGGAACACACCACGCGGTCAGGTAAATAATTATTGTCTTTCAGCCATTTGCCGGCCGCTTCGGCTTCGGCCTGGCCCTGTCTTGATAATGGGCGATCTATATCATCCTGACCGGCAGTGGCGGCTTCAGCATGGGCGTGACGGAGCAGAATTAATTCGCGCATTAAATTACCTTTTTAAGCCATTTGAGTATCGGCGCCCAGTCTTCTTGATGGCTGCGCAATTGTTCGGAATTGTAATCAAACACGCTTTTACCCAAAGCCACCATCAAGACATAAGCCTGGGTATCGCGTAATTCGCCGACCACCGAATACGGCCAGCTTTTCAATTGTTCTACCGCTTGTTGCGAAGCATTGGTCCAGGGTTTCAGACGGTTGCCAATCAAACCGACCGGCAGTTTTTTCTTTTTGACGCGGGCATTTTTCGCCATCGAGTTCAGAAAAGGCACGGTAGCCTCGATATCGATCATGGACGGCAATACCGGCACAAGAACGGCGTCTGCCATCTCGATATAGGCATCAAGATCGTCGCCCATGGCGCCGGCAGGGGCATCGATAATCACCACCTGGGCATTTTCGGGAACCAGTTTCTGCCAATTCTTCAGCGTGCCATCAATCGGTAAAACGGCGGTATTCAAATGCGCCCGCTTTTCACACCAGCGGATGGCGGAATGTTGCTTGTCGGCATCGACCAGTACGGTTCGTTTGCCTTCGACGGCGAAATGAGCGGCCAGATTGGTGGAAAGAGTAGATTTTCCGGCGCCGCCCTTTGAACTTGCTACCAAAATCGTCCGCATACCCGAACTCCAACGCAAGGAACAAGAGCCCCACTGTACAACGGCCAAGGCCATGGAAGGAAGGGTTTGGAGCAACTGCTCTAGCAGTCTATGTGAGTTTTGACCCAAGGGCCTTTGCAGACCCGTCTTAAATTACCAACGAAGGGTCAGGACTATGGCGACGAGCGCTACCGGCCCGGGCCTGTATGCGCCGGGCTTCGAACACGATAGCTGCGGCTTTGGTCTAATCGCCTGCCTTGATGCGCGCCCCAGCAATTGGTTGGTAAAAACCGCATTGGGAGCGTTGGCACGCTTGAGCCATCGTGGTGCTGTTGGCGCCGATGGTAAAACCGGTGATGGATGCGGTGTTCTGATTCATCGCCCGGGAAATTTTTTGCGTGCCGTTGCCGCAGAAGCACACATTGTTTTACCGCATCATCAATTTGCCGTCGGCATGGTTTTCCTGCCGCAAAATCCCGAGGCCGCTGCACAAACACGAGAATGTCTTCAGCGTGAATTAAAGCTCTGCGGAATTGAAACACTGGGCTGGCGCGTTGTGCCGGTGCTTACCGATGTTTGTGGTGAACAGGCGCTCGCGGCGATGCCACGCATCGAACAAATCTTTGTCGCCGGCAACGCACCCATTCCGGAAAGCAATTTTGAACGCGCCCTGTTTTTGGCGCGACGCCGGGCCGAGAAAAATTTCGTCGATGATGCCTATGTCGTCAGTTTGTCGACCCATACCATTGGTTACAAAGCAATGGTGCTGCCGGAAAATATGCCGGCGTTTTTCCCGGATCTGGCGCGTGAAGATCTGGCATCGCGCGTAGTCCTGTTTCATCAGCGTTTTTCGACCAACACCGCGCCCGCCTGGGAACGCGCACAGCCGTTTCGCTTTCTTGCCCACAATGGCGAAATCAACACCATTGAAGGTAACCGGCTTTGGTCTGTGGCGCGCGGCGCACAATGGAAATCTCCGCTGGTAGATTTTTCCGAATTGAAACCGCTGGTCAGTCTGCATGGTTCGGATTCGCAAAGTCTCGACAATATGCTCGAAGCCTTATTGGCAGGCGGCATGGATTTATTGCATGCAATGCGAATTCTGGTGCCACCGGCTACATCATCGCTTGAACATCGTGATCCGGATTTGTCGGCATTCTACGAATATCACAATCTTTCGATTGACCCCTGGGATGGCCCGGCCGGCATCGTTTTATGCGACAGCGATTACGCTGCCTGCACGCTGGATCGCAATGGCTTGCGACCTGCGCGCTGGTTTCTTACCCATGACCGGCATTTGACGATTGCCTCGGAAACCGGCGTTTGGGATTGTCCAGACGAGAATATCGTTGCCAAAGGAAAGCTTGGACCCGGCGAAATGATGGCGGTGAATCTGAAAACCGGGCATCTGCTGGACAGTGCAACGATTGATCGCATCAATGCCGCGCGCGCGCCCTACAAGCAATGGCTGAAAGCCGGCGTGCAATATCTCGACGCTGCATTATTCGATCCATCGCTGGCGGCAAAACCATTCGATGCCGAAACCTTGCTGCAATTCCAGAAACTGTTTCACCTGAGTCGCGAGGAAATCGAAAACGTCTTGCGCGTGCTGGCGGAAACCGAACAGGAAACCACCGGCTCGATGGGGGACGACACCCCATTCGCCGTGTTGTCGCATCAACAACGCTCGCTTTACGATTATTTTCGGCAAGCCTTTGCCCAGGTCACCAATCCGCCCATCGACCCATTGCGCGAACGCGTGGTGATGTCGCTCAGTACGCAAATTGGTCGCGAAGGCAATGTGTTTGAATCAAGCGCGGAACAAGCGAAGTGTCTTTCGCTGAATTCGCCGGTATTGTCGCAGCGAAAACTCAACCAGATTTTGAAGCTGCCCGAATTCGCCGAAGCCCGCCATTTGCTGCATTTGCAATGCACGCCGGAAGAAGGCATCGAGAAAGCAATTCATCGGCTTTGCATCGAGGCCGAACAAGCGGTTCGCGATGGTGCCGTCATTCTGATTTTGTCGGATCGCTATCCCGAAGCCGATAAATTGCCGGTGCATGCTTTATTGGTCACCGGTGCAGTGCATAAACATTTGATCGGCGCCGGTCTGCGTTGCGATTGCAATCTGATTATCGAAACCGGCACCGCGCGCGACGCCCATCACTTTGCCTGTCTTATCGGCTATGGCGCGACCGCGGTGTATCCGTATCTGGCCTATCAGACCATTCATGCCCTTGGCGAAAGCGGCGTTATCAAATTGCCGCGCGGAAAAGAAAATGCCGAACTGGGAAGAAATTATCGCCGCGGCATCAAGAAAGGTTTGCTGAAAATCATTTCGAAAATGGGCATCAGCACCATCGGCAGTTATCGCGGCGCACAATTATTTGAAATTGTCGGCTTGGCCGATGAAGTGGTGAAAACCTGCTTCGAAGGAACACCATCGCGTATTCAAGGTGCAGGTTTTACCGAATTGCAGGCCGACGCGGAAGTGTTGAATGAGCGCGCCTGGGATAATTCCATCGGCTTATCCAATGGCGGCTTGCTGCGCTATGTGCATGATGGCGAATACCACATGTATAACCCCGATGTGATTGCCAGCCTGCAATTGTCGGTACGCACCGGCGATTACGAGGATTACCTGTTTTATGCACGGCATGTGAATGGACGCCCTGCATCGACGCTGCGTGATTTGCTGAAATTGCGTGAAGCGCATGCCATCGATATCAATGAAGTCGAATCGGCCGAAAATATATTGAAGCGTTTCGATTCCGCCGGCATGTCGCTCGGCGCATTGTCGCCGGAAGCGCATGAAGCGCTGGCAATCGCGATGAATCGTCTTGGTGCCCGTTCCAATTCCGGTGAAGGCGGTGAGGACCCAGCACGCTACCGCACCGAAAAATCTTCCAAGATCAAACAAATCGCATCGGGGCGCTTTGGCGTGACGCCGGAATATTTAATCAATGCCGAAGTGCTGCAGATCAAGATTTCGCAAGGCGCCAAGCCCGGCGAAGGCGGGCAATTGCCCGGCCACAAAGTCAATGAACTGATTGCCCGTTTGCGCTACGCAAAACCGGGTATCGGTCTGATTTCACCGCCGCCGCATCATGATATTTATTCGATAGAAGATCTGGCGGAATTGATTTTTGATTTGAAGCAGATTAATCCCGATGCACTGGTGTCAGTGAAGCTGGTATCACATGCCGGCATTGGAACCGTTGCAGCAGGTGTCGTTAAAGCGTATGCCGATTTGATTACGGTATCTGGCTATGACGGTGGTACCGGTGCCAGCCCGATTTCCTCCATCAAATATGCCGGTACGCCATGGGAATTGGGTTTGTCGGAAGTACAGCAAACCTTGCGCATGAATAATCTGCGGCACAAGGTGCGCGTGCAGGTCGATGGTGGTTTGAAAACCGGGCTGGATGTGATCAAGGCCGCGATTCTTGGTGCGGAAAGTTTTGGTTTCGGTACCGCGCCGATGGTGGCGCTGGGCTGCAAATACCTGCGTATCTGCCATTTGAATAATTGTGCGACCGGCGTGGCAACACAAGATGCCAGATTGCGTGAACAACATTTCACCGGCCTGCCGGAAATGGCGATGAATTTCTTCCGGTTTGTTGCGCAGGATGTGCGTGAACATCTGGCCAGTCTGGGCGTTGCCAGTTTGCAGGATTTGATTGGCCGGGTGGATTTGCTGGAAATCATCGAAGGCCAAACCGGCAAGCAGCGACAACTGGATTTGAAACCGATTCTGCAAGCCAGCGGTTTTGTTTCCGATGAAAGCCATTACTGCACCGATGCACAAAATCCGCCGCGCGATACCGCCGAATTATCCAAACGGATGTTGTCGGATCTGCAGCACGCCATCGCCAATAAAACCGGCGGAATTTTCCATTACGATGTTTGCAATCGCGATCGCGCCATCGGTGCACGTTTGTCAGGCGAGATTGCGAAATATCACGGCAATCTGGGTATGAGCGAAGCGCCGATCACCCTGAAACTCAGTGGTGTCGCCGGACAAAGTCTCGGTGCATGGAATGCCGGTGGCCTGCATTTGTACTTGCAGGGTGATGCCAACGACTATGTCGGCAAAGGCATGTGTGGCGGAAAAATCGTGATTGCGCCCGGAAAAAATTCCGGCTTCATCGCGCGCGATGCCAGTATTCTCGGCAACACCTGTTTATACGGCGCAACGGGCGGAAAACTTTTTGCCGCCGGGCGCGCGGGCGAGCGTTTCGCCGTGAGAAATTCCGGCGCGACGGCGGTTATCGAAGGCGCCGGTGATCATTGTGCCGAATACATGACCGGCGGCATGCTCGCAGTGCTAGGCCGCACCGGCCAAAACTTCGGCGCCGGCATGACCGGCGGCTTTGCCTATGTGCTCGATATCGAACGCGATTTTGTCGATTGTTGCAATCTGGAATTGATCGACCTTTTGCGCATGTCGCCGGAAGGCATGGAAAGCCATTTGCAGCATCTGCGGTTTTTATTGCAGACACATCAGCATGAAACCGGCAGCGTCTGGGCCGGACAATTGATTGAAGAATTCCGCGATGTCATCGGCAAGTTCTGGTTGGTAAAACCAAAAGCTGCCAGCCTCGAATCCCTGATCGATTCATTGAGGCAGGCCGCATGAGCCAGAAAGATTTCCAGTTTCTCGAGCTGCCGCGAAAAATGCCGAAGGAAATTCCTTCGCAATTACGCATTCATGGCTGGGATGAAATTTACGGCGGCTTTGAAAGCACAGGCGCTGCCCAACAAGCGGGCCGTTGCCTGGATTGCGGTAATCCGTATTGCGAATGGAAATGCCCGGTCCACAACTACATCCCGAACTGGCTGAAACTGGTGCAGGAAAACCGTTTGTTCGAAGCGGCGACACTGGCGCATGAAACCAATCCCCTGCCGGAAGTTTGTGGACGCGTTTGTCCGCAGGATCGTTTGTGCGAAGGCGCATGCACGCTCAACACCGGCTTTGAATCGGTAACGATTGGTTCGATTGAAAAATACATCGTTGATGAAGCTTTTAAACAAGGTTGGCGCCCGGATTTATCGAAAGTAGTTGCTACCGGCAAACGTGTTGCGGTGATTGGTGCCGGCCCGGCCGGCCTTGCCTGCGCCGACAGACTGGCGCGCGCCGGTATTCAGGCCCATGTGTTTGACCGCTACGAAGAAATTGGCGGTTTGCTGACCTTCGGTATTCCGCCATTCAAACTGGAAAAGCATGTGATGGCAACGCGCCGTCAAGTCCTGGAAGCGATGGGTGTGCAATTTCATTTGCGAACCGATATCGGCAAGGATATTGCTTTCGAAAAAATACTGGCCGATTACGATGCCGTGTTTGTCGGCACCGGCTGCTATACCGCCGTCGATGCAAAGCTGCCCGGTCAGGATTTGCCCGGGCGTCTGGAAGCATTGCCATTCCTGATTGCCAACGCCCGCCAAATACTGGCCAGCGATATCAAAAGCGAAATCTCGCTCGATCTAAAAGGTAAAAATGTGGTGGTACTTGGCGGTGGCGACACTGCGATGGACTGCGTGCGAACCTCGATCCGCCTGAATGCGGCTAGTGTTACCTGCGTTTACCGCCGTGATGAAGCCAATATGCCAGGCTCGCGTCGCGAAGTCGGCAATGCGCGTGACGAAGGCGTGCATTTTTTATTCAATCATGCACCGGTTGCAATCGAAGGCGAAGATAAGGTCACCGGCGTGCGATTGCTTGAAACCGAAAAGACAAATGGCTCCGGCAAAGAACGTAGCGAGTTTTCAGCAATATCGGGCAATGAAAAGAGTTTGCAAGCCGATGTCGTGATTACCGCATTCGGCTTTCGTCCAAGCCCGGCTTCCTGGCTGGAAGAGCATGGTGTCCAATTGCAGGAAAGCGGGCGTATACAGGTTTCGAATGGCTTGCCATATCAAACCAGCCAGCCCAAAATTTTTGCCGGCGGCGATAATGTGCGTGGTGCCGATCTAGTCGTGACTGCCGTGCATGACGGGCGTGATGCAGGACTGGCAATTGCGAAGTGGCTAAGACCGTAGGGCGATTCATGAATCGCCCCTACGCGGCAGACACGATTCATGAATCGCCCCTACGGAACACGCAGTCCGGATTATTCCCTATAATTAGGCATGAACGAACTTCAAGATTTAACTGCGCTGTTGCGCTCGAACACCCCTTTTATCCTGATTGAAACCGAAGACGAAGCCCGCGTGATCGATTTATTCCGTCATGCGCTGAAAAATGTCTGGCGTGCCTTATACCGCTGGTCGATTACCGAAGGTTTGCGTCGTTTTGATCTGGATCGCGAGGACGAAGCCGATGTCGCGCCCGATGCAAGCGCCACTTTGCAGGCGATACATTCGGCAACGCAGCGCGGTATTTATTTATTGCTGGATTTTCATCCCTATCTTGGCTATGCCAGTACTCAACGCATGGTGCGCGACATCATCCAGCGCAGGCATTGTCTGGAGCACAGCATTGTTCTGGTCGGACAAAAGATTGAGCTTCCGGCCGAAATGGAAGCGTTGGCGGTGCGTTTCAAGCTGACGCTGCCCGATGAAAACACATTGCTCAAAATGGTGAATGACGAAGCGGATTTGTATAAACGCGAAAACGAAGGCCGTCGCGTTGTCATCGATCAGGAAGCCTTGAAAACCATCGTGAAAAACCTGCGTGGCTTGGCGATGAACGAAGCACGCCGAATCGCGCGCCATCTTATTTTCCGTGATGGCGCCATCGGCGCCAGCGATTTGCCGGAACTGGCAAAACTGAAATTCGAATTGCTCAATCGAAGCGGCAATCTTCATTACGAATACGACACCACGCAGTTTGCCGATGTCGCAGGCTTGTCGCGCCTGAAAAAATGGCTGGGCCAGCGAACAGAAGCATTTATTGGCGAAAACATCCCACCGGGTCTGGATCCCCCGAAAGGCATTTTGTTGCTTGGTGTGCAAGGTTGCGGAAAAAGCATGGCCGCCAAGGCCGTTGCCGGCAGTTTCGGTGTGCCGCTGGTGCGGCTGGATTTCGGTGCGCTTTACAATAAATTCCATGGTGAAACCGAAAAGAATTTGCGTGATGCCCTGGCGTCCGCCGAACAATTGCAGCCTTGCGTAATCTGGATTGACGAGCTGGAAAAAGGTCTTGCCAGTTCCGGTTCAAGCGAGGACGGCGGTGTTTCTCGTCGCGTGCTGGGTTATTTCCTGACCTGGATGGCGGAACGAAAAAGCAAAGTGTTTCTGGTGGCCACGGCCAATGCCGTGAATGAATTGCCGCCTGAGCTCTTGCGGAAAGGCCGTTTCGATGAAATCTTTTTCGTCGATTTACCCGACCATGCGGCGCGCGGTGAAATTTTCCGTTTGCATCTCGATAAGCGCAGGATTGACTGGAGCAGTTTCTCGTTGACGCGATTGGCGGAAAATAGCGATGGTTTTTCCGGCGCAGAAATCGAGCAGGCTATCGTCAGCGCCTTGTATGCCGCACACGCAGAAAAAATTCTTCTCAGCGAAAGCGTGCTGGCGATGGAACTGAAAAACACCCGGCCGCTTTCGGTATTGATGTCGGAAAAAATTGAAGCCCTGCGTGCGTGGGCGCGTGAGCGTACCGTTCCGGCAGATTAGAGTGCGAGGTCCGGCTTTACTTGCACCACTGGCTTTCACAAGGAACGCCATCATTGTTGCCATCCATTTCGGTATTTGGACAATGATTAATGTAATACGTCGCCTCCGCGCAGGAAGTCATTTGGCTGCAATGGGTTTTTCCTTCGCATTTGTACGCGGAGCTTTTATTTGAGTCGATGTATGGAATTGGAGTGGGCTTTTCAATTGCCGAAACCGGAATCTTTTTCTCTCCGGGAACAACAGCAGGATTAGGAGAAGATACGGACGGAGGAACGTCCGATGGTGCTGCTGTTCCTGCCTCACTTTTCATGGCAGGTACGAAAGACGTTTCTTGAAAACCGCGATGGGCATATTTGTTGTAACTGACCACAGCCAGGCTGGCAATCGCAATCAGAATCGCAATCAAGCCATAGCGCGGCGATACTTTTTCTTCTTTCCTGTACTTGGGCTTATTGCCTGGACTAGCGGGCTTTGTAAATCGGGGCAAGCCCTCGATTTCAACATCGGCAGCGCGATATTTCCCGGAGCCATCTCTTACCGATTGATAGAAAATGACATCGCCTACCCGGGGCTTGCGGGCAATGGCACCAAAGTCGCGAATATGCACAAAAACATCGGCACCACCGGTATCGGGTTTTATGAAACCGAAACCTTTGTCGTCTTTCCAGGCTTTTAAAATGCCTTTGTCTTTTTGCATGGGCTTGATTTCCGGTGTGGGTAATCGCGACTTCCGTCGCTGCTACAGCTTCGGCCTCAGCAGCCAGCCGGTAATCGCCAGGCGATCTTCCGTGGCATATGGTGCAACCAGACTTACCGTATGCGATTGCGGTACTTTGAACAGCGATAGCGAATTCCAGTGCGGGACAAAGGTTTGAATGACTTCGTTGGCGTCATTTTCAAACTGCAGTAAGCCGCCCCAATCAGGCAGCCAGTTTTTCGTCAGGTTGATGACGTAGGCATAAGCGCGATCCTCGTGCGGGTCTTTGTCTTGATGGCGGGTCAGGAAATGCCCGGCCCGGTAACGCGTTGCCTGTGCACTGACATGGGTAATGCGCGGGTCATTGACCAGCCAGCGTGCGAATGAAACAAATTCCTCCGAATTCAGGAATTCCAGAATGGCATGCAATATCAAGGTGGGATCGCGGCCTTCCTTGGCCGCTCGCACCATCATGTAACTTTCATAGACGAACTGGAATTGCGTTTTCGCGCGCTGGTAGGCGAGCTGCAGATTGTCGGTACGCGCCTGTTCACTCATTTGTGCGTAGTCGGCGGCAGCAATGGTCTTTGAATTGCCGTCACCGCGAATGGCCAGTGTCCACGGCACTTCGGTTTGCAGGCAGGAACGCAAACGATCGGCAGCCGAAACCTGCAAAAAACCGGGAATCTGTACCCGCGAATGGCGCGCCAGATCAATGCGGTAGCCTTCGAAATCGAGATCGTTATTGATCATTGCTTGCCGATACTCGCCGCTTTGTCCGTTGCCGAAATTATTTGCCGATATTCTTCGTCATCCGGTTGCCAGTTTTCGGGCGGATCGAGAGCTATACCGTTTTGCAGCAGTTGTTGTTCCAGCAGTTTATTTTCATCCTGGACCGACATGCTTTTCATGAAAGCGGTTCGATTCACTTCAGGATTGGTATTTCGGTTTTCGGGAGAATTTTGCCATTTCGATTGGCGAAAAAGTGTTTGCCACTCGGAAGCTTCCGGCTGTTGATTAAAAGTACGCAAGCCAATCTTGAGTGCAATGTGTCTTATCAAGGCAGTCTTGTCGCTCATCATTGCCTGCGCGATTTTTTGGCAATATCCGCGTTGAACCACCGACATGTCGGCGGGTTTGCATTGTTCAAGCAGAGGCTGAAGCGCAGGTATCGCCATGGCCGACGAATATTGCAGGGCCTGCATTAATTTGGCCTCGTCCTGGGTAACGGGGGCATTGTCAGTCAGGTGGGTGCCATAGAGCTCATTAGCCGTGTACACGATCGGGGCCTGCCATTTTTGCAGACTGTCCAGAAACAGATTGGTCGTTGCGAAATAATGCATATCCGAATTTTTCGTCTCGCTCATTTTTTTCATCAACGCCATGCGGCCTGTTTCGTCTTTTTCCGCGATGGCCTTGTTCAATGCAGGCAAATACGCCAAAACATTGTCCGGCTGCAGCTGCATCATTCTCTGTGCCGCGTTTTCGCTATTACAGGCATCTTTCAGAAGATTGCAGTCCGTGCTTTCAATCCAGGCAAGATCGGCATCGAGAGGCGAATCGCGCAAGGCATTTTTTGCAAGGGCCACCACTTCAGCAGGCGGCGGCGTCTGGCCGGACACCACATCGGCATTTGTCAAAACCAGCAAGTGGGCAGCGACAAAGCGATCACGCGAAGAACCGGAATGTTCAAGCTCCTGTGCAAACTGCTTCAAACTGTCCTGCAGTATTTTGTTTCTTTCATCGTTGCTTTGTTCGTCTGCGTTCGGCGAATAGGCCGATTGCGAACTCCGGGCGCCGCAAAGTATTGCCAGAACAATAATGCTGGCAGCGATTAAAAATGCGGCGTAGCCTAAAAAATCCGATTTGCCTGATTTCACGATGGGTTATTCCTGTTGAATTACCGCCTGAATTTACCATAGCCGGTTTGGGCGATTAAAAAAATCGCTGAAAAAGGAATGCCGACCTTCAACAAGAAGGCCGGCATCCTTGAAACGCGAGACAAACTCAAGGTGTACAGGTAACGCCTGCAGGTTGGTCGATGTCGTAAACCAGCTGCCAGCGCGTGTGTTCAAACCAGGCTGCCGTGCGCGTCCATGTCACCGGTGCACTCAGATTGAAACTGCCGCCAACCAGGCCCGGAGGCGTTCCGCCGATCGTTGCGCTGCGGGTGATGGTGATTTTGACGCCCCAATTCCAGATCACGACGTTCTGCGTTGCTACCGGGCCCGGCCCGGCCAGTACGGTCACGTTATCGGAGTCCACCAGCTGCACTTCGGTGCGACGCAAAACGCAACTGGTGTTCATGGCACTGGCGGCATTTCCGGTAGAAAGGGTGCCTGAATTGGGAAAAGCCAGCAAAGAAGTTTCCGCCAAAGATCCGCTAACGCGCGTCACCGGCAACATATTGGCCGGAGTAACGCAATTGAGTGCGCCTGCTGGCGGTGGTGCCGACACCGAAGAGCGCAGATTGGGCGTTTGTCCAAAAACATTGGTCCAGGCGATGGTATGGGTTTTGACCGTACTGCCAATGGGCGGTGTTGTCGGTGCAATGGTCGCTGTCATCAGGCCGAGATAATTGATGACGGGAATACCGCCGGGACTTGCTGCGGCGTTGGCATCAAGCAAGCCGCTGGGTGTATCCATTTGCAAACTGATGTCGGTCAGTGCGCAGCCATTGTCGGTTGTTTCACCGGGAAATTGAACGATGGTGCCGGAAAAACCGAGTGCAGGCGGCACCCAGTCGGTGACCAAATCCGGATCCAGGCCGACTTGCTGAAATGCCAGCGGCACCTGATCGCAATCATTGATGACAAACGGCGTACCTGCCAAATCATTGGCGCCAAGTGCGACAAACGCATCGCAGGCAGCTTTGCTGGCAAGCGCGGCATCAATCAGGCGGGACGAATTGACCAATCGCGATGTCATCACATTAAAGGCAATCGAGCGCAGTTTTGAACGCCCCATGCCAGTCATGGCGCCAACACCGCCGTCACTCATCAATACATGGGCCCTGTTGTTGATAGCGCTATTGGTATGAACACCGCCGGCATCGCAACCGGAACCGGCAAAATCGGTCGCCGCGCACCCAAGATCGGTACGCGAAGAATATGCTGCATAGCTTGTTGCGATAGCCATGTTTCTCAGGCTGCCGGCCGAGGAAGTTTCGCCTACCAACCAACCCGGCACGGTAGCACCGGCAGCGAGCGCATCGGGGAATGCAAGATTGCCCATGATGTCGGCATAGGATTCATTCAATGCGCCGGATTCATCGGCGTAAATTAAATCGGAAGTAAAACCGATCACGCCATGCGTGAGTTCATGGCCAACGATGTCGGAAGTGCCTGCGCCAAGACAAAAGAAAGCCTCTCTGACAAATGCCGTATAGAACGCATTGAAACAGCCAATGGAAAGGGCCACATTGGTATTGACGACAAAATTGCTGCCACCACCGTTTTGCCCAAGCCAGCCATGGCCGGCATAAAAAGCCGCCGTGGTAGCGATGGCGGCAACTGCCGATGCAGTATCGGTATTGGTCGTCGCGCCGGCTACCGGTACGCCATTGATATTACTGGTGGTGTAAGACAGTCGTCCCCATTCGGAGCGTGCTCCGCCATCGTTCACGATATTGGCCGATTCACGCAAACTGTAGGCGTAGAGGGGCTGATTCGTGATGGCGTCAATCAGCCACACCACTTCGGAAGTACGCACTTTGTAGGCGAGGCGATTCGCCATTGGGCGTGCGTTTTTTCGCGGGAATAACTGGCCTGCAAAAACCACCAGTTCTGCATCGCCCTGTATGGTTCTTCGGCCGTTGCGTTCCTCCGGGGTAGTGCTGCTGCGAAAACCGGCTTCAACCAGTGCCACGACTTTTTGTTTGGCCTGGGTGGCCGATATCGCAGGTGTCAGAGGCATATTGGCATTGGGCAATGTGTGACCCTGGATGCTCATGATGGTGGCGCCGTCCTGAATTTCAAAAATCAATTGCGAACCGAAAACCGGACGGCCGGCAATGCGTTGCTGCAATTTCACGAAAGAAAGTCTTGGCAACGCAGGGTCTTTGCGGACATCGGCAATCTTGAACTGGCACCGGGCTTTTCCGGTGCGATACATGGACGGATTTTCTTCGAGATAACGCAAGGCAATTTCGGCAGGGTTGGAAATCAGGCCGGCAGAACTCGGTTTGAAACCGCCAACGGGGCGATAGGAAATAAACGAAGGCAAATTGGTTGCCGGGTCGATATAGACATTGGGTGCCGGAAGTTTGTAACCCTTGTGTGGAATTACCGAAACACCGGCCAACTTGCCGTTTGGCAACAGCAAACCCATCATGGGTTTGTTGTCGCGAATAAACGCCACTTGTTTCACGCGCACCAAACCGCTTTGGCCGCCGTCATTCACCGGCAGCCAATATTCCTTCGCACCTTTCAATGCAATGAGTCTTTGTTTGCTGTCGCCGATCCAGTTTTTGAAGTCTTTCGGTTTTGCATCATTGGCATCGTTCCAGAAACGCGATGTTGCCAGGGGCATGCCGATTTTCTTTGCCGCGATGGTTGGCATCGTATTTTGAAAACCGGTCACCTTGCGTGTAGTGGGCGACACTTCGACGTTCAGTTGCCCACCCAGCACTTGAATGCCGTCGATGACGCGAACATAAGTCAATTCATCGCTAAGCGTTTCTTCTGCGCCGGGCGCCGAAGTGCACTGGTCTTCCAATGGTGCAAGCTGCAACTCGGACAGTTGCAAATTGGGTGCGATGGAAGAAAGATGTTCGCTTAAAAATGCTTTCGAAATATCTACCGATTTTTTTGCACCGGAATTTTGCACCGGCAAATCCAGCTCGGCAGACACCACGCCGGTAGTATTGCCGCCAACGACGAGACCTTGCTCGCGCAGGGATTGGCGAATGGCAGCATCAATGGCGAGCGGTTTTTCATTGCCGCTGACGAAAGGTCGAATGTTTTGCCTGTTTCGATCCGGTGGAACCGGCTGTGCCGATGCTGTGCCGATTAAAAGCACGCTGATAAAAGAATAAAACATGATCTTGTACATACATTTCTCCGAAATATGGGCAGATAGCCGGATTGCAGGGACAAAAAACCTCTAAACCCCTGTCCACAAGACGGAGGCGAAATTAGTCGGAATCGTTATTGGGCAGGTAATACACTGCCTGCAAAATTAAATAACGCTGCGCGCGCACTCAACCGGACAACGACGGAAATTTAGTCCGCGATGCCTCTGCAATTTATTCAACACTTGTCAGCTTGGTAATATTTTCGTAAGAAAATAAATTCAATAACCGGCCGCTTGCCCGTCTTTGCGGCTTTCACTGGCACCGGTATAAACACCGGTTTCAGCATCACGCATGATGGCTTGATAGCCACCGTATGGACCATCGGCAAATTCTATTTTATGCCCCTTGCGCATCAATGCCTGAATCGTCGAATAGGAAAATTGCGATTCTAGATTCAATATGCCGCCATCGGTCATGGCGGAGTTTTGTCCGGCAGGTTCGGTGGAACCATCGTGTTGAATGCGAGGTGCATCGCCGGCTTCCTGCAGGTTCATGCCGAAGTCGATAATGTCCATCACGATTTGCACATGGCCTTGCGGTTGCATCGCACCGCCCATCAAGCCAAAGCTGATCCATGGCTTGCCGTTTTTTGTCATGAAGGCAGGGATGATGGTGTGGAAGGGGCGCTTGCCCGGTGCAAAACTATTGGGGTGTCCGGCTTTCAGGACAAATTGTTCGCCACGGTCTTGCAGAATAAAACCAAGTCCCGGCGGTGCCATGCCACTGCCCATGCCGCGATAATTGGATTGAATCAATGACACCATCATGCCGTCTTTATCGGCGACGGTCATGTAGATGGTGTCACCCTGGTTCAATGCTGCACCGGCATCGACACTTTGCATGGCACGGTCGGGATTGATCAGTTTTCTGCGTGTCGCGGCATAGTCTTTCGACAATAATTTTTCGACCGGTGTTTTACTGAATTCCGGATCGGCATACAAGGCGGCACGATCGGCGAAGGCCAGTTTTTTTGCTTCGATAAATAAATGGATATGCTCGGCGCTGCCAAAAGGAATTTTGGAAAAATCGTAAGCTTCCAGAATGTTGAGCATTTGCAAAGCGGCAAGACCCTGGCCGTTTGGCGGCAACTCCCAGACATCGACGCCGCGATAATTCGTGGAAATCGGTTGTACCCATTCGCCATGATGGTTGGCAAGATCCTCAACACTCAGGAAACCGCCTTGTGCCTGAATATAGTCGGCAATGGTTTTTGCCGTTGCGCCTTTGTAAAAACCGTCACGCCCTTCGCGTGAAATTTTTTCCAGTGTGTTGGCAAGATTCGGGTTATGCCATAACTCGCCTTTTTTTGGTGCGTGGCCATTTACCGTGAATTGTTCGATGAAGCCCGGGAATTTTCCAAGCCTGGGCACCGACAAATTCCAGTAATAGGAAACCGTTTCGGCGACCGGATGACCATTGCGGGCATAGGCAATGGCCGGCGCCAGATTTTGCTGCATCGGCAGTTTGCCGAAGCGATCATGGAGCGCGAACCAGGCATCCACGGCACCGGGGACGGTTACGGGCAGCGGGCCATAGGAAGGGACATCTTTGTAGCCGTGATCGATAAACCACTGCAGAGTCAGATTCTTCGGCGAGCGTCCCGAACCGTTATAGCCGTAAAGCTTTTTCGTTTTCGGGTCCCAGACAATGGCAAACAAATCGCCACCGACGCCATTGCCGGTAGGTTCCATCAAACCAAGTGCAGCGTTGGCAGCAATGGCCGCGTCCATGGCAGTGCCGCCCTGTTTCATCACGTCGAGCGCAATTTGCGTTGTCAAGGGATGCGAAGTTGCCGCCATCGCCTGCGGCGCAATCACTTCCGATCGGGTGGCAAAATCCCGGCCGGCAATGCGGTCAACCGCATTGCTGTCGCCGGTAATGCCGATGCCGATAACGAAACAAAACCCGAAACAGCAATTACGGATAAAATAGGGTAATTTCATATCAATAACTCCAGCAGATATTTGCCATGCACCAGATTATCACGCGTTTCGCCACTCCGTTTGCATTTGAACAACATGCAAACCCGACCGCTCTGAACACGGCTTTGCGGACCCTGTTTCTGGCGCGCGAAAAAGAAGGTCTCAAGCACGCCAATCCAAATCCATATACCGTCCGCAACAAGGATTTATTTGAAAGCCATTTCAATATCTTTGACTGGCCGGAACCGGAAATTGCCGAGCTGCGTGAATTTTGCATGAGCAATTTGATGCGGACCGTTGCCCAATTGAACGGTTACGACATGAATTTTCTCAGACGGCTCAATGTCGCCACCGATGCCTGGTTTCATATCACCCGCCGAAACGGTTATTTCGGAATTCACAATCACCCGATGGCAAGCTGGTCGGGCGTTTATTGCGTGGCGCCGGGGCAACATGACGCCAACCAGCCCGACAGCGGAAAATTGAGTTTCGTGCATCCCAACATGGGCGGCCATATGTATATCGATGCGGGTAATGCGCAAATCCAGCAGCCGCACATGATGGCCAATGTTGCCTATTCACTGAACCCGGGGCAGCTGGTGATGTTTCCTTCGCATCTCATGCACTATGTGATGCCGTTTTATGGCGAAGGCGAGCGCATTACGGTAGCTTTCAACTGCGCATTTCAGGTGCGCGGATAATTGGCATTGACGAATTGCCGCAAACGCTCGGCGCTGGTGTGAACATCGGCGCACAGCGGCAATAATTGCGACCAGTCTTCCGATTTTGTCGCCAGTTCCAATTCGGCGGCAGCATGCGCCAATTCAACGGCACCGACCAATCGCGATGCGCCTTTTATTTTGTGGGCTTCACGACCCAGTTGTAGCAAATCGCCTTGTTCGCGTGCAAGCTGCATGGCGGCGGTGTCTTGATCGGTCGCCTGTAAAAAATCATCCAGCAAGGCGCGATTTTCTTTTTTATCGCCACCGGTCAATTCATCGAGAACGCTTTTATCCAGAGGCATCGGCGGCAGCGATGTCTGTGGAAGTGCGCGTGCCAGAGAAACCGGAATATTTTCCGAAGTTTTGGTATGCGGCAGCCATTTTTGCAGGCAGGTAACCAGCTGCGAAATACTGACCGGCTTCATCAGGTAATCATCCATGCCGGCCGCCATGCAGCGCTCGGCTTCACCCTTCAATGCAGCAGCGGTCAAGGCAACGACAGGCATGCGTTGCTTGTGTTCGTTTTGTTCAAGATTGCGTAGTTCGCGCGTCATTTGATAGCCGTCCATGACCGGCATATGGATATCCGACAAAACCAGGGAATAGCGACCGGTGCGCCAGCGTTCGATGCCTTGCACGCCATCTTCGGCCGTTTCGCACAGATAACCGGCCAATGCCAATTGCCGCGATACCACCAGACGGTTGGTCGGATGATCATCGACCAATAAAATCAAACTGCGTTCTGCAATGGCTTGTTCGATGGTCGGCAGTGCACGCGCGGTGAAGCTTTGCGGCGCCGAGACAGTTGCCTCGTCCTCAATTTCATTTTCGTTGGCGATCGGCAGGGTCACCGTAAGGCGCATCGTGGTACCGGCGCCGGGTGTGCTTTCCATGCTGACCACGCCGTTCATCATTTCGGCCAGGCGGCGGCTGATGACCAGACCCAAACCGGTGCCGCCAAACTTGCGTGTCGTGCTGCCTTCGGCCTGTTGAAACGCCTGGAATAATTTTGCCTGCTGATCCGGCGTAACGCCAATGCCGGTATCGGTGATGCGGAAAACGACTTTTTGCTGGGTGCCGTTTTTTTCGACAAATTCCAGTGCCGCTTCGACAAAACCATTGTCGGTGAATTTAATGGCATTGGATAAAAAATTCGAAAGGATTTGCCGCAGACGTAAACCATCGGCCAGATGCGCCGGGCTGATTTTCGGATCGATGTTCACCGTCAACACGATGCCTTTGCTCGAAGCCGAACCGGTAAAGTTTGCCGCCGTGGATTGAAGCAGTCTCGGCAAACTGATGACCGTCGGCGACAGTTCCATCCGGCCTGCTTCGACTTTGGAGAAATCGAGAATATCGCCGATGATTTGCAGCAGCGAAGCGGCCGATTGTTGAATCACGTGCACGGTGCGGCGTTGTTCGGTATCAAGATCGGAATGCGTCAACACTTCCAGCATGCCGGTAACACCGATCATCGGCGTGCGAATTTCATGGCTCATCGCGGCAAGAAAACTGCTCTTGGCGATATTGGCTTCGCGGGCGGAAATTTCGCTGGCGCGCAGTTTTTTCTCGAGTTGCTTTATCTGGCTAAGGTCGGTGGCAACGCCCAGATAGCCCGTGGTTTTTCCGGTGCCATCGCGCATGGCCGAGGTGGCCAGCAGAACAGTGACATGTGTGCCGTCTTTCTTGACCAGTGTCCATTCCATCGGTTCGGTACCGGATTCGATCAGGGTCGGCAATAGACTATTATCGGCATTGATTTTTTTATCCAGCGCGGCAGTTAATTGATCGGCGACTTTCTGGATTTCTTCCTGCAGCATGATTTTATCGAGACTGCGTCTGCCAATCATTTCTTCCGAACGATAGCCCAGCAGCTTTTCGGCAAATGGATTGAAACTGCTGAAGCGCCCATGCAAATCCAGCGACATCACGGCCACGCGCGCCGCGGCAAACAGCGAGCGTTGAAAGACTTCGCTCTGCTGCAAACTGGCGCGTACTTTTTCCGTGCTGAGCAATTGTTCGTTCAGTTCGTTTTCAAAGCGCTGCACGTCGTCGCGCATCAATAAAAAAGTATCAAGCACTTCGCCCAGCTCGCCTTCGGACCGAAAGCGCGGCAGGGCCTTGTAATCATGTCGGCGCATTTGTGCGGCCAGGTCGCGCAGGCTTTCAACGCCCTTGTAGATATTGCGAACGATGGCCTGTGCGATCAATACGATGATGACCAGAAAAATCACAATCATCGCGATGCGAAACCAGGCCGAACGCTGCGAGCGTTCCGCTTCGGCGCGGACGCGTCGATCGGCCTGAATCAACTCGAGGTCACTCAACAGTTTCAGGCGCGTGGTGACCGGATCAATGGCGGGGTAGAGCTCGGTATCGGCAAAGTGGCCGAGCGCCACGATATCTTTTTGCAGCAGGATTTCTTTCAGATGGGCCGAAGTTTTATCCGCCTTCACCTTGGCTTGCGTGATCTGCTGCATCAAAACGGTTTGTTCGGCATTTTTTTGCGATTGGAGCAGGGCTTTCCAGTGTTCCTTAATGCGCAGGTTCGCGGAATCGACGACCTGCACGCCTTCTTCCCAGCTGATCAGATAGTTGCGAACCCGGAAAGTGGTATCAACGACATCCAGGCCATAGGCATCGGAAACCGCCTTGATGCGGCGCAGTGAACTGAGCGAGTCGTCCTTTAATTGTTCAAGCGCGGCAGTGTTTTTTTGCCGCTCCCATTCATCGAGCAACAACAAGCCGGCGAAAGCAAAAACCATCAGGCTGAACAGGCCAAGCAATTGCTTGCGAATGCTGAAGGTTTTTTCAAGTTTCAGCATAAGGTTTAAGCCGGTTTAGTGATGTGCCTTGCGCCAGTTTTGAATGGCCTCGTTGAGTTTTTCACCTTCCACCGGTGGTGAAATCAAATAGCCTTGCGCGAAGTGGCAACCCAGTTGTGCCAGCAACTGCCATTCTTCCATTGATTCCACCCCTTCGGCGACCACATGCAAATCGAGTTTGCGGGCCAGATCCAGGCTGGCTTCGATGACGGCGCGCTTGCGTGGTTGATTCGGCGAGTCATTGACAAAGCCGTGATCGATTTTCAGTTCGGTAAAGGGAATCTGCGATAACTGTGCAAGCGATGAATAGCCAGTACCGAAATCATCCACGCTTAAACCAAAACCCTTCAAACGCAGGCGCGCCAGCATGCCGAGGCCGCGCGCGGTATCGCTCATCACCGAGCTTTCGGTGATTTCCAGAATGATGTCTTCCGGCATCACGCCATGTTCGCGTAAAACCTTTTCGTAGCGATCGGCCACTTCCGGGCCGGTTAAATTGTGTGCCGATACGTTGACCGATACCCGCAAATTCAAGCCGTCTTTTTTCCAGCGCTGGTGCCACTGGCAACTTTGCACCAGCATCAAATGCGTGAGTTCTTCAATCAGGCCGCCGTTTTCGATCATCGGAATGAACTGTGCCGCAGGCACCATCTGGCCATCGCTCGTACGCCAGCGGGCGAGCGCTTCGACGCCGACCACTTTGCCATTGGTAAATTCCACCTGGGGTTGAAACATCGGAAAAATTTCGCCATTGCGAAGTGCCTGGCGCAATTGGTCGATGGTGACCAATATGACCGGAGCTTCACCGACCGGTGCAGGCCCACCTTCAAACAAGGACAACACATGGGTAAGTTTGCCCGGAGTGAGCGGCTTTTCAACGGCGCCGAGAACCCGCAGGCCGGAAGCCTTCGCCATCACCTGGACGGTATGCAGCAGGGCCGGGTCCATGGCACTGACCACGGCAATCGATTTGGCCAGATGTTCCTGGGCGACAAAGCCCATGAATTCGATGCCATCCATGCCCGGCAAATCCAGATCGACCAGGATCACATCGGGTTTTTCAGGGGCGGCGCGCAGAATTTCCAGTGCCTGAAAGCCGTCGGCGGCTTCTTCAAGTCTGGTCAGTCCCAGGTCGGCCAGCAGACGCAGGCCAAGGCGACGCTGGAAAGCGTGGTCTTCCACCAACATAACGTGTAATTCACGCATGCTCATCCCTTTACTCCCTATCCCCTGCCGCACTGTAGCGCGGCTTTCGTGAAAGATGAATCATTTTCAGAAATGACATAAACAAAGGTACGCATTTACGGGCTTTCACAGGCCTAAGGGAATCTCCGGGTTACGCTGGCGGGCGTCAAACGCCGGGGCAGGTTATAATTGAGAGTCTTTGCTCTAAGCCACCACAGGTTCTGCCATGTCCGCCCCCTTGATCGATAAAGAATACTCACTCGAACACAAATACACCCGAAGCGAAGGGCGTATTTATCTTTCGGGTGTACAAGCCCTGGTGCGTTTGCCGCTGATGCAACAAATGCGCGACCGTGCCGCCGGCATCAACACCGCCGGATTTATTTCCGGTTATCGCGGCAGCCCGCTTGGTGGTTTCGATCTGGAGTTGTGGAAAGCGAAAAAACATCTTGCCGCTTCCAGCATCGAATTTACGCCGGGTTTGAATGAAGATCTCGGTGCGACCATGGTCTGGGGCTCGCAGCAAACCAATTTGTTTGATGGCGCCAAATACGACGGCGTTTTTTCGATGTGGTACGGCAAAGGCCCCGGCGTTGATCGTTGCGGCGACGTGTTCAAGCACGGCAATGCCGCAGGTACTTCGAAATTCGGTGGCGTGCTTGCCCTGGCGGCCGATGATCATGCCTGCCGTTCTTCGACTTTGCCGCATGGCTCGGAGCTGGAATTTGTTTCGGCAATGATGCCGGTGCTCAATCCTGCCGGCGTGCAGGATATTCTCGATATGGGTTTGCTCGGCTGGGCGATGAGTCGCTTTACCGGACGCTGGGTCGGTTTCAAGACGATTGCCGAAACGGTGGAATCTTCCGCATCGGTCAACGTCAATCCGCATCAACTCGACATCGTGCTGCCGGGTGATTTCGAAATGCCGTTCGGTGGCTTGAATATCCGCTGGCCGGATCCTCCGCTGGATCAGGAAATGCGTTTGCACCAGTACGCCGTCAAAGCGGCAATTGCCTTCGCGCGCGCAAACAAAATCGATAAAACCATTTTCGATTCGCCCAAGGCGCGCTTGGGTATCGTAACCACCGGCAAGAGTTATCTCGATGTGCTGCAGGCACTCGAATACCTCGGCATCGGTCATCAGGAAGCCGAAGACATCGGCATCCGCGTTTACAAAGTCGGCATGACCTGGCCGCTGGAGCCGGTCGGTATTCGCGAATTCGCCCGCGGTCTTGAAGACATCATCGTGGTCGAAGAAAAACGCTCCTTCATGGAATCGCAAATGAAGGAATACATGTACAACTGGGACAATGCGACACGTCCCAGCATCGTCGGCAAATACGATGAAAGCGACGAATGGATTCTTCCAAGCACCAATGAACTGACCCCTGCGCGCATTGCGCGCGTGATTGCGAAACGACTGTCGCGCTTCTTCACCAGCGAACACATTACCGACCGTCTGAACTTTCTGGCTGCGAAAGAAAAAGAATTGGCGATGCCGCGTCCGGTATTCCCGCGTCCTGCGCATTACTGCGCCGGCTGCCCGCACAATTCCTCCACCGTGGTGCCGGAAGGCTCGCGCGCACTTGGCGGTATCGGTTGCCATTACATGGTGACCTGGATGGATCGCAAAACCGATACCTTCACGCAGATGGGCGGCGAAGGTACCACCTGGTGCGGCCAGGCGCCATTCACCAACGAAAAACATGTATTCCAGAATCTCGGCGATGGCACTTACTTCCATTCCGGTTCGCTGGCCATTCGCCAGGCGATTGCCGCGAAGGTCAACATCACCTACAAAATTCTTTACAACGATGCAGTCGCAATGACTGGCGGCCAACCCGTCGACGGCACACTCACCGTGCCGGATATCGCGCACCAGGTTCGCAGCGAAGGCGTGCAGACGATTGTCGTGCTCAGTGACGACATAGAAAAATGGAACAAACCGGAAATTTTCCCGGCCGGCGTCGAGTTTTTGAACCGCGACGAACTGGATAACGTGCAAAAACGTTTGCGTGAAGTGCCTGGCACCACCGTCATCGTTTTCGACCAAACCTGCGCGGCCGAAAAACGCCGTCGTCGCAAGCGCGGCAAGATGGTCGATCCGGCAAAACGCACTTTCATCAATCCTGCCGTTTGCGAAGGCTGTGGCGATTGCGGCGTGAAATCGAACTGCGTTGCCGTGCTTCCGCTGGAAACCGAATTCGGCCGCAAGCGCGAAATCGATCAAAGCAATTGCAATAAGGATTTTAGTTGCGTCAAAGGTTTCTGCCCGAGCTTCGTTACCATCGAAGGCGGCGGCTTGAAAAAGAAAAAACCAAGTGCGGCCGATATCAATTTCGAAGCACTCCCGATGCCGGTTTTCAAATCGGACTTGAGCGAGCCCTGGAATATTTTGATCACCGGCGTCGGCGGTACCGGCGTGGTGACCATTGGCGCCCTGCTCGGCATGGCTGCGCATCTGGAAAACAAGGGCGGCAGCGTGCTCGACCAAACCGGTCTGGCGCAAAAAGGTGGCGCGGTAACCACGCATATTCGTATCGCGAAAACACCGGCCGACATCAATGCCGTGCGCATCGCCGCCGGTGAAGCCGATTTGGTATTGGGTTGCGACATGGTGGTGGTCAATGATTATTGGGCGTTGTCGAAAATCCGCGCCGATCGTACCGAAGTGGTGTTGAACACCTACGAAGCGATGCCCGGTTCGTTCACCCGCAATACCGATATGCAATTCCCGGCCAACGAGATTATCGTTGCGATTAAAACCGCGCTTGGTAATCGCGACCCGATGCTGGTGGATGCCAACGAATTGGCGATGGCATTGATCGGCGATGCGATTGCCACCAACTTGTTCATGCTCGGCTACGCCTGGCAAAAGGGCCTGATTCCGATTTCACATGAAGCCCTGATGCGTGCGATTGAACTCAATGGCGCTGCCGTTGAAATGAATCGCAAAGCTTTCAACTGGGGCCGCATGGCGGTGCACGATATCCATGTGGTTCGGGAGGCGGCGGGAATTGTCGCGGCGCCGACTGCGTCTACTTTTGCATCAGGCAATGAAATGGCAACCTCGGCGGCATTCGTCGGCGAAGGCAATATCACAAAATCGCTGGATGAAACGATCGCGCTGCGCGTGAAATTCCTGACCGAATACCAGGATTCCGCATACGCGGAGCAATACAAAACCTTTGTCGAAAAAGTCCGCAGTGCCGAGGCGCGCCATGTTCCCGGCAAGTCCTCGCTGGGCGAAGCCACGGCGAAATATTTGTTCAAGCTGATGGCCTACAAAGACGAATACGAAGTAGCGCGCCTGTACACCACCGGTGATTTTGAAAAGCGCATCAAGGAAACCTTCGACGGCGATTTCAAGATCAAATTCAATCTGGCGCCGCCGCTGTTCAGCAAGCGCGATAGCAACGGCCATCTGGTCAAACAGCAATACGGTTCCTGGATATTCACGGCTTTCAAAATCATGACCAAACTGAAAGGCCTGCGTGGCGGTGCCTTCGATATTTTCGGCAAAACCGAAGAACGCAGAATGGAACGCCAGTTGATCGTCGATTACCGCAATACGCTGGAAGAATTGATCAACGGTCTCAATACGGCCAATTATGATCTGGCCATCGAGATCGCCAGGGTGCCGGAACATATCCGCGGTTATGGCCACGTCAAGGAAGAGCATTTCGTCAAGGCAAAAACCCGCTGGAACGACCTGCTGCTGCAATGGCGGAATCCGGAACCGGATCGCGCAGTCGCCTGAATGACAAGATAAAAACGCCGCAGCAATGCGGCGTTACATTTTGCAAACCTTGCCTCCAAATTGCCCGTTGCCGGCGTATGCTGTGCATGGGGGGCGGGGAGATGACAGAGTCTTTCACTAGCGACCAAAGCGCACTCAAGCAATTGGCTTTGCTCAATCGCATCGCCTTGCTGGCCGTGCAGGATATCGATGCATCGCAGTCGATGCTGCAGCGGATTGTCGAAACCCTGCAGCAGGAATTCAACTGGGAATTCGTTTCCTGCGTCATCGTCGACAAGCAGACCAATGAATTTGTCTGCCAGGCAGTCAGCAGCACCATTCCCTCCGAAATAAAGCTGGGTTATCGCCGAGCACTGGGTACCGGTGTCGTTGGTGATTGCGTTCAAAGCAAACAAACCATCGATCTTGACGATACCCGCGGCTATCCCGGTTTTGTCGATACCCTCGGTGCCACCCGTTCCGAACTATGCGTTCCGGTCATGCACAACAACGAAGTGCTGGCCGTATTGAATGCGGAAAGTTTGCACGTCGCGAGCTTTCGCGGACAACGGCGCATGCTGGAAACCATTGCCGCACAAATTGCCGGCGTGATTTATGCCGCCAACTTATACAGCGATTTGCAGGAAACCCACGCGCAATTGCAGCAAGCCTATCGGGCGATGGAAGATATTTCGCAACTCGATGGCTTGACCGGCATTGCAAATCGGCGTTGCTTCGATACCTGGATGCTGGATCTGCTTGCGAAAGACGAGCCGCTGTCCCTGCTGATGATCGATATCGACCATTTCAAAAGTTATAACGACGGTTATGGCCACCTGGGCGGAGACGCCTGCCTGAAACAAGTTGCGGAACTGCTGGCTTACATATTGGAAGGAACCGATTCTCGATTGGCAAGATATGGTGGCGAAGAGTTTGCAATTATTTTTCCGAACACCGCGTTGAACGAAGCGTGCGCCGTTGCCGAGCGCTTGAAATTATCGGTAGAAACGCGTGCTTTCGAGCATGCCTATTGCGACAGAAAAATTGTCACATTGAGCATGGGCATTGCCTGTTGCAGCCCGGACAAGCATCGCGAGCCACAACTATTAATTTCGCAGGCAGATGAAGCCCTTTACGAAGCAAAACGCAGGGGACGCAACCGGGTCGAGGTTTCTCCGGCTTAATCGCGAAAAAAATGCGCGCAGGAGCGCGCATTTTTCCTATCGGAATGAATAGCCTGATTTCTTATGCCAAGGCAGCTTCGCCATGCGGTTGGTAATCCGAATAACCCTGCGGGCCCGGCGTATAAAGCTGGTCTGGGTTGAAAGCATTCAGCGCGATGTTCTTCAGCAGGCGCGCCGGTAAATCCGGATTGCCGATAAACGGTCTTCCGAAGGCAACGACATCGGTGATACCGGATGCCAAAGCGGCTTCCGCACGTTCGCGGTTGAAATCGCCCGCCAACATCAACGGACCCGGAAAGGCCTCGCGAATCGCATTTACGCTGCTGTCGGGCACGGCGCCCGGTGTTGCGATCACGTGCAAATAGGCAAGATTGCGTTTTGCCAGTTCACGCACGAGATCCAGATATTCGGCTTCTTCACCATCGTAATTCGCCGCAAGATCATTGAACGGATTGAATGGCGAAATACGAATGCCAACATGGCCGGCACCGATTTCCGCGACAACGGCATCGATGACTTCCAGAACATAGCGACGACGATTTTCCGGCGAGCCGCCGTATTCGTCATCGCGGATATTGCTGCGGGGATTCAAAAACTGTCCGAGCAGATAACCGTTGGCTGCATGCAATTCCACGCCATCCAATCCGGCGGCAATGGCGAGTTTCGATGCGTGCACATAATCCTGCTTCACGCGCTCGAGATCGTTTTCGTCCATCGCCTTCGGTACCGGATGATTCTGCATGCCTTGCTGGTCGGTCCACATTTGTCCGGCGGCAGCGATGGCAGATGGAGCAATCAGGGTTTTGCCTTCGGGCAGATTCAGGTCATGACCAATCCGGCCGGTATGCATTAACTGCACCACCAGTTTCGAACCACCGGCATGCACGGCGGCAGCGATTTTGCCCCAGGCATCCGCCTGTTCCTGCGTAAAAATACCGGGAATACGCGCATAGCCAAGACCATCGGCTGATGGCGAGGTACCTTCGGTTATCAGCAGACCGGCACTGTTACGTTGCTGGTAATACTCGCGCATGGTGTCATTGGGAACATTGTTGATCGCCCGCGAGCGCGTCATCGGCGCCATCACGATACGGTTCTGCAAAGCGATCTGGCCTAGCGTCTTGGTGGAAAACAAAAGATTGTCATTGGACATGAGGGTTTCTCCGGGTGAGGCCTCCAAAATGATGCCGCCGGCATCGCAGGCCAAGGCTTATGCATGGCATTCAGTGTTGCGGTGCTGGAACGCAAGCCGGAGCCTTCACCTGCCTGCAACAAAGCTACACGTCTTTTCTCTTATAGTGCGAACGCCGGAGAAAACCATCAGTACAGAGGTACGTCATGGACCAACGTGTTATCGATCTCTATAACCATTACATCCACGGCAGCATGCCGCGGCGCGATTTCCTGAATCGTCTGGCAGGCATCGCCGGTAGTGCCGCCGCTGCCAGTTTGTTATTGCCGCTGATCGAACCCAATGAAGCCTACGCGCAGCAAGTCGATCCGAAAGACCACGGCATCAAAGCCGGGTATGTCGAGTATGCCGGCAGCAAAGGACCAGTGCGTGCCTACGTCGCCAAACCGGCAAAAGCAAAAAAACCGTTGCCCGCAATTTTAATCATTCATGAAAATCGCGGCCTGAATGCCCATATCGAAGATGTCGCACGCCGCGCTGCACTTGCCGGATACATAGCCGTTGCTCCTGATGGCTTAAGCGCTGCCGGTGGCGCACCGGTCGATCAGGAAAAAGCCCGCGATTTATTTGCCGCGACGGATCGCGCCACGATTGATGCCGACATTATTGCCGGTATTCCCTATATTGCCAGTCGCAGCGATGGCAACGGAAAGATCGGTGCGGTCGGATTTTGTTACGGCGGTGGCATGGCCTTGCGGTGTGCGGCCGAACGCAATGAAGTGAATGCAGCGGTCAGTTTCTACGGCGCAGCTTTGACCGTCGAACAAATCCTGAAAGTGAAAGCACCGCTGATGATGCATTACGCCGGCACCGACGAACGCATCAATGCCGGCATCAACGAATTTCGCGCGGCACTCGATGCGCAAAAAATTGCCTACAGTCTGAACATGTATCCAGGCACGCAACACGGATTCCATAACGATTCCAGCGCCGCACGCTATGACGCCGCCTCCGCCAAACTGGCATGGGCAAGAACAATTGCGTTTTTCGATGACGCGTTGAAATCCCCGTAGGGGCGATTCATGAATCGCCCCTACGGGTGTAATTTATCCAGATGCCATTGCAGGGGATTGTTGGCGATGTATTCCCGGAAGGCATTTAATTCGATTTCATTGCGGATCACGCGTTCCCAATAATTGCGTTGCCATACCGTCGCGCCTGGCGTTTTCCGGATTTGGTTGATGCGTTTTGACGTCGTCATTTTGAATCGGCCAATCATTTTCGGTATCGCCATATTTCTGCGTTCGGTTGCCGTCATCCGTAGGGGCGATTCATGAATCGCCCCTACGGATTCGTTCAAAATAATTATCGCGTGGAAATGATTCGGCATAATCACGAACCCGTCTATCTCGCTGCCGAAATAAAAAATGGGCAGCTCTTTCCACAGGGATTGAACCATGCGTCCGACATCATTCAATTGCATTTCACCATCGATGATATTGCCGAATAAGCACTCGCGATTCTGCACGCAAATCGTGATGAAATACGCGCCGGCCTGGCTATAGTCGTAATGGCGCAAGCGAATTAATTTACGACGATGGCTATTTATGTCGAAGTTCATGACCAGGCATCTTGGGTGGCAGCCCAATCTATCGCGACCTCAATTCAATGGCTGTCAGGAATAATGGGCGATCATGCGTAGGGGCGATTCATGAATCGCCCCTACGCAGGGAAAACACCTGCCACATAAAACCATCGCCCGTCTTCCAGAATAAAATCGCTGATCTCGTGCAAACGCACGGCAGGCAGCCCGCCAATTTTGTAACGCGCAATAAATTCAACCTGCGCGTAATTCGCATCAACGATGCAATGCTTCTTTATTTCCAGCCCCAGCCACCTGGTTTTTTGAGCGCCGGAAAAATCCAGTGATGCAGGCCGTGTAGTTTCATGCCAGGTAGCAAGCAAATAATCTTCAAGAGACAAAACATAGGCGCTGTAGCGTGATCGCATCAGCTGCTCGGCATCGGTTGCAGACCCTGCAGCAGAATGAAAGCGCCTGCAGCAGGATTCGTAAGGTTTTTCAAAGCCGCAATAGCATGTCATTACATTCGATCCCGGTTGACAGTTCCGGCGAATCTGTCACTTTGTAGCCATGATATCGGGGAATTATATGCGCTTATTGATAATGACATTGCTGGCTTTGGGGCTTGCTCATCCTGCATTTGGTGCCCAGCCGCCGGTCATAGAAGCGGTTAATCTGGAAGACGAGACTCTGACAATCGAATTTGACCAGCCCATGCAAACCTGGGATGGCTATTCCATGCAGCACAATATCAAGATTTCACCGGAGATTAATTGCAGTTTTGGCTGGGATGACGAGACGCAGCTCGTGTGCGATACCTATAGAGAAGAAAAACATTTCAAGCCGGCCACGTATTACCAAGTACAGATAGGCGAAGGTTTCAGGTCGCAGGAGGGCGGAATCTTCGCTCCGAAAATCCTGAAAATAAATTCCCCTGGCCCGCGAATTGAAGTCAACATCGTCGAATGGAAAAACAGGCAGCCGCAAATCACCGTTACCACGGATTTGCCGGCAAGCAAGAAAGATATCGAAAGCCATCTCCTGCTCAAGCTCAACGGCAAGCCGGTCATGTTTTCTCTGGGCGATGCGCTGAAGTCGGAAAATATCAGCCAGCAACCACGCTATCAACTGCAATATGCGGCCATTGTCGAAGAGGATGCGAAGTTGGCGCTGAGCGTGAAACCGGGCTTGATTAGCAGTGCAGGAATAGTCCCCGGTGACCAGAATGGCGAAGTATTGCTGGCAAAAGTAAATGAAACATTCAAGATTAAAAGTTTGTCATGCCGATATCTGCAACGCTATTCGGAAATTAAATGGGCTGAAATTAAAACCGGCGCGATGCAGTGTGATCCGGAAGTTCCATTGACCGTGATTTTCTCAAACGCACTTAGCCAGGACAGTTTTGCGAGAATGGCAGCATCAATGCCGAAAGGCTTTCGCTTCGAGAAACCCGAACAGCAAATTCAAAGCCAATATTATTTTTACTTTGACTCGAAAAATCCGACCAGCATGCCGGGTACGGTGTACACCATAAAAAGCGAAAATGCGAAAAGCCAGTTTCTATTAAAACTCCCGGACGACGCCACAAGCATCGATGGACAGAAGCTGCAGGCATTGCCGGAAATATTATTGGATATCGGCGACTACATGACGCGATTTACGGTTACTTCGGTGGTCAATACCTTGTTACCGGGCCAGGCCGTAAAGGCAAAACTGGAAGTATTGAACTCCGGTCTGGATGCAACCAAGACGGGGCAATTGCAAATTGATCGCGGCAGCACGGAAAAATACCATTCACTGCCGATTGCAGGCCGTAAAAACATTGTTCAATCCGTCGATTTTCCGGAAGTAAAAAAAAGCATCGAAAAAAACGGAGGCTTGTCGCTTTTCGGCAGCGAAGAAATCAGCGGTATCAATCTCGGTGTTGCCTATGTCCCCTTCAACGTATTGAGTCATCAATCGCGGGATAAAGTGATGGTCTGGGCGACCCAATGGCAAAGCGGACAACCTGTTGCCAATGCCCGTGTTGAAATTTTGCGCATGGATTATTTTAGAAAACTGCATACATCAATCAGTGGCCGTACCGATGAAAATGGCGTAGCCATGATCGATTTCAGCGGGGATAAAGCCGAGTATGGCGATTTGATGACGCTGGTACGCGTGAGTAGCGAAGGTAAGACAGTCGTGACTCCTTCTTTGCTGAATTCTTCATCGTCCATGAATTTCGAAGATGCCTGGAGCTACTGGCAATATCAGCGTAATGCAATGCCGGAAGCCTTGAGCTTTGGCGTTACCGAGCTGCCACTGTATCGCCCCGGTGAAAACGTGAAGTATCGGGTCTGGTTTCGGGAAAGATCGGGCAACCATCTGCAGATGCCGGGCGATAAAAAAGACGCGCGCCTGCAACTTTACGATGCCGATCACAATAATGTACTGCAATCCTGGGATGCGAAGCTTGATGCAAATACCAGTGTTGCCTCGAGCCTGATTTTGTCTCGTTTGCTGCCTGATGGAATGTACTGTATCGGTGAAAACAATAACCGCCAGAATGGTGCCTGTTTCCAGGTGGCGCGATTTGAGTCGCAACCTCTATGGGCCACGCTTTCTGCAGACAGAAAAGTAGCGCTGCTTGGTGGCTCGATAAGGTTCGACATGGAAAGTGGTTATTTTTCCGGCGGCCCGGCAACGAAGATTGACCTGGCATTCCAGGGTTCAAATTGGCCCATGCGCGTTGAAGAGGTGTATCCGGAGTTTGGCGATTTCAGCTTTATCAATCCATTTGCAGATGGAAATCCGGCACAAGCCGACGATCCGCTGGAAGGGACCGTCAAGCCTGATAAAACCGATGCCAATGGCAAGGCAGGCTTCGTCTTGGCCTTGGATAAACCTCTGGTGGGAGAGAACAAGAAACCGATTGCATTCGCGACCCTGAAATTTTCCGCCGAAGTGAAAATTCCCGGCAAGGCATCGGCAAGCAGTAGTAGTGTCGTTGTCAATTATGCGCAGTACCCGCGCTTCGTGGGTTTGAAAACCAAAGAATGGTGGTTGCCGAAAGACAGGGATCCCGGCCTGGAAGCAGTCGTCATAAGTTACGACGGGAAAACCATCGCCAACGAACCGGTGCAGGTAAAAATATTCCAGCTTGGAAAAGAGAAACAGGAAACCGAAGTTGGCAAGTGCGATCTGGTAAGCGGGAAAAGTTTGCCTTGTGATTTTCGTGCAACGGTGTCCGGACGTTATGTATTCAGGGCGCAGGCCAAAGAAGCGGCAGGCACCGAACTGTTTCGTTATATCGGCGAAAGCTACCGTACCGGGAATACCGACAAAAAACCCGATGCCACCTTGAAATTGCTCA
>Ga0209023_10000421_pt1 | contig 65846 bp, 62 predicted proteins | sample LakOneMetagenome_FD_187468 | JGI IMG/M metagenome (GOLD analysis project Ga0209023, IMG submission 187468) | Freshwater and sediment microbial communities from Lake Erie, Canada (SPAdes) (version 2) | ecosystem: Environmental > Aquatic > Freshwater > Lentic | place: Lake Erie, Canada...
CTTCTATGCGATTCGTGTTCCTCGGCTCATGATTTACGCTCCACGCTTCCTTCCCACACTCGGTTACCCTCATGCAGTTGCGCTTCACTTCGCTCACTGTGGTCAGCTCGCGACGGGACTTGCACCCGCAGGAGTGCGCCCATGCTGGGCGCACCATGAAAAAAAGCCGGCGCCCCTGTGGACGCCGGCTTTTCCCGATCAGCTCGGCGCGAAACCTTGTTCGCGGGAGCACCCGACTTATTCCTGGCCCTTGCGCTTGAACGCTTCGACGCCGTTGGTGATCTCGGCCTTGGCGGCTTCCGCATCGGCCCAGCCTTCGATCTTGACCCACTTGCCTGGCTCGAGGTCCTTGTAGTGCTCGAAGAAATGCTGGATCTGCTTCAGGCGCAGCTCTTCCAGGTCGTCCAGGGTCTGGATCTTCTTGTACATCGGCAGGACCTTCTCGACCGGCACCGCGATGACCTTGGCGTCGCCGCCGCCGTCGTCGGTCATCTTCAGCACGCCCAGCGCGCGGCAGCGCACCACCACGCCCGGCGGCAGCGGGAACGGGGTGATGACCAGCACGTCGCACGGATCGCCGTCGTCGGCGATGGTCTGCGGCACGTAGCCGTAGTTGCACGGATAGTGCATGGCAGTACCCATGAAGCGGTCGACGAAGATCGCGCCGCTATCCTTGTCGACCTCGTACTTGACCGGGTCGGCGTTCATCGGGATCTCGATGATGACGTTGAAGTCGTTCGGCACGTCTTTGCCGGCTGGGACGTTATTCAGGCTCATGGAATTCCTTGGTTGCTGAAGTTTCAATAAAAGTGCGTCATTATAGCGAAAGCGGCAAGGAGATGGCGCGTTCGCTCGCGGGACGATCCGGGGCGGAATCCGGCGTCGCGTAGGGTGGGCGGCCGTACCCGACCGCCGGCAAGCTGCAGGCCCGAACGCCGCCCACGCGGTGAACGTCGGCGGCGCCGATTACCGGCCGGATGATCTTGGGGCTGGGTTTCACCGCCTGGGCGGCGCGGGCGTCACGAATACGGATCCGGCGCGGTGCAGCCGCCCACCCTACCGCTGTTTACAGGATGCTGGCCAGCGCGCACTGCCGGTAATGATTGGCCGCTTCCTGCTCCTGCCCCAGCGCCTCGTGCATCTGGGCCAGCTTGAGATGGGCCTCGCGCACCATGGCCGCATCAAGGGCGTCCGACAGCGCCCCCTCCAGGTAGCGCTGGGCCTTGCCCCACAACTTCTGCTTGAGGCAGAGCGAACCCAGGGTCAGCGCCAGCTCGGCATCCAGGGGACGCTCCTTGAGCCAGGTTTCGCAATGCTCGATCTGGGCCAGCAGCGTGGGCGAACCGGCCGGGCCGGCCGCTTCGCGGTAGGCGCGCACCACGCGCTCGTCCCAGTTGGCCTTGAGCGCCTCTTCGGCGATGGCGCGCGCTTCGTCGTGCAGTCCGCGCGCATTGAAGGCGCCGGCCGCGCGCGCCGCGATGTAAGGGATAACGCGGTCGGCGGCGGGCACACCGGCCCACACGCGGCGGATCGATTCGGCGTCGTGCCCCTCTTCGCCGAGCATGGCTTCGTACGCCATCTCACGCAGGCGGCTCGAGAGCGCCGGATGCAGGGCCTTGCGCTTGTCGAGGATGCGCACCAGGCGCAGCACTTCCGGCCAGTTGCGCGCCTGCTGGTGCGCCTTCATCGACCACTGCAGCGCGTGGATGTGGCGCTGGCCGCTCGCGTTGAGTTCGGCCACCGCTTCCAGCGCCGCTTCCGGCTGGTGGTCGTCGACCAGCAGCTCGGTCACCGTCATGAGGCGCGCGGTCTTGAGCGAATTGTCGTGGGCGATGCCGGCCAGCCAGGCGTCGCGCCGGCCGGGCTCGCGCATGCGGTGGGCCGCGCGGGCGCCGATCAGGGCCGCCAGGCCCGCATTCTCGGGCAGCTCGGCGGCGCGCATGGCGGCCTTTTCGGCGTGGCCGAAGCGGCCTTCGAACAGCGCCTTGAGGGCGTCACGCAGGCCCTTGTTGCCTTCGCGCTCGCGCTTGCGCTGGCGGTAGGCGGCCACGCGCTCGGGCATGCGCAGGGTGGCGCGCAGCGCCCGCACCAGGCCGTACAGGACCAGGAACAGCAGCACCAGCAGCACCACGAACAGATTCAGCGACATGTCGAGGCGGTGCGGCGGATAGAACAGCACCACGTTGCCCGGGTTGAAGCGCGCCGTCACGGCGATGCCGATGGCCGCGGCCATCAGGGCGACTAGCCAGAGAAGGAGCCGCATCTTATTGCTTCGCCTTGTAGTTGCGCACCGCGTTCAGGCTGTCGGCCAAGGTCGGCATTTCGATCGTCAGGTTATTCGCCTGCACCTGGCGCAGCGCAGCCTGGGCCGACTGGGTGGCGCGGGCGCGGGTGTCGAAATACTTGAGCAGGATCGCCTGGCTACTGGCCAGGTCGTCGCGGAAGGTCGCTTCGTTACGCGACAGCAGCGCCAGGCGCGCGTTCAGCAGGCGCAGCTTGAGGTTCTCGCGCACGAAGAAGGATTCGGTGGGCGACAGCATCAGCGCTTCCGGGGTGTCGACGCTGCGCACGCGCACCAGCTGGCGCACGTCGTCCCACATCTCCTGGCTCCAGTTGCGCCAGGTCTGGGTCATGCGCTGGCCCAGGCTGAGGTTTTCCGGCGCCGGCGCGTTCTTGCCGACGCCTTTGTCCGCCTGTTTGCGGGTGGCGCGCACGGGCGCCGCCGGCAGCAGCGGCTTTTCGTCGGACAGCATCGGCAAGCTGTCGACCTGGCCGATCACGTTGTCCAGGCGCAGCGCCACGCCGGCCAGGTCGACCGCCGGCATCGCCTTGAGGCGCTCGATGTCGGCGCCGATCGCGCGGCGGATGTTCAGGAACTGCGGCTTGTCCGAGCGGCCCAGCGAGCGGTCGGCGTTCTGCAATGCGATCAGGGCGCCCTGCACGTTGCCGGCTAGCTGCAGCTGCTGGCTGGCGGTGCTCAAGACCTGTTCGATCTCGGTCAGCGCCCACTCGTCGCGGTTCTTCGACAGGTCCTGGTAGAGCTGCTCCAGCGCCAGCTGCTGGGTCTGGGCTTCAAGCTGGCGGCTCTCCAGCACGCCGACCTTGATCTGCAGCTCCTTGGCGGTGTCCGACACCTCGCGCGCCAGCGCGGCAGTCTCGGCGTTGACGGCATTGCCCTTCTGTAGGCTCTGGGCCATGTCGCGGCGCAGGGTGTTGATCCGGCTGTGCGTGGTCCAGGTCTGCACCGCGAGCAGCAGCGCCAGGATGGCGACCGCCGCCGGCAGCGGACGCTGCAGCGCCTGCAGCAGGCCCTGGCCGTTCGCCGGCCGCAGCGGCGGCTTCTGGACGGCCACGCTGCCCGGCGGGATCTGTTCTGGAGTGTTTTGTTGTTCGTTCATACTAAGATTGTAACCCGGCAAATAGCGCAGCCAACAGGCGCGCGTCGCCAGAACCAGTAAGAGTGACCCGGCCGCACCCGAGCGCGCGCGCCGTCTCGGCAATGCGCGCATGCGGGACGATCAGGTGTTGCCGGGCCAGGCGCGCCATGCCCCCGGGGGGGTCGAGCTGGTGCACCAGGCCCGCCAGCCCGCGCAAGGCTTCCGAGCTCGTGATTATCCAGTCGTTCGGCTGCGCCAGCAAGGCGGACAGCCGGGCGGCCAGCGCATCGCTCAGTGCCGGCACGCTGCGACGGTAGGCCGCCACCGTCTCGACCTGCGCCCCGGCGGCGCGCAGGGTATCGGCCATCAGCTCGCGCCCGCTCTCGCCGCGCACGATCAGGACGCGCCGCCCGCGCAGGGCGCTCAGGTCGAGGCTGGCCAGCAGGTGTTCGGAATCGCTATGGGCTGGATCGGGCGGGCAGAAAATGGTTGCGGTGGCGTCGGTCACGCCATGGCGCCTTAGTGCCGCGCGGCTGCCCTCGCCCACGATGCCGATCGGCACCCCGGACGGCCAGCCGTCCAGGTGGGCAAACGCGGCGTCGACCGCGTTCGGCGACACGAAGGCGACCAGCGCATACGCAGGCAGCTCGGCCAGCGCCGCGCGCAGGGGCGCGGTGTCGGCAAGCGGTGCGATCTCGAGCAGCGGCAGGACCTCGGCGCGCCGGCCCAGGCGCGCGACGGCCTGCGCCAGGCTGTCCGCCTGGGCGCGCGGCCGCGTGATGACGACTGCCGGGTCAGGCATCCTGGCCGTTGGCCGATGGCGCGGCGGTAGCGAGGGCGTCCGCTTCCGCGGCTTCGCGCTTGCAGGCTTCCAGGATCGCGTGCGCGTCCTGGTCTTCCAGCAGGATCGCGACCTGCTCGCCGAGGAATTCGGGATGCTCCCAGGAGCCCGCCACTTCGGCCCTGGCGGTGCGCAGGCCGTCGGGCGTGGCGACCATGGCGCGCAGGCGCATGGTGGCGCCCGTGACGGTGGCAAAGGCGGCCAGCGGGATCTGGCAGCTGCCGCCGAAGATCTTCGACACCTTGCGCTCGGCCGTCACGGCGCGCGCGGTGGCCTCGTGGTTCAGCGGCGCCAGGAGGGCGCGCAGGTCGACGCCATCGCTGCGCGCGCTCGAGACGATCTCGATCGCCATCGCGCCTTGCCCGGCCGCCGGCAGGCTGTCCTCGGGCTCGAGCAGCGCGCGGATGCGTTGCGGCAGGCCGAGGCGCTTGAGGCCGGCCGCGGCCAGGATGATGGCGGCATAGTCGCCGCGGTCGAGCTTGCCCAGGCGGGTATCCAGGTTGCCGCGCAGCGGCTTGATCACCAGGTGCGGGTAGCGCGCCGCGATCAGGGCCTGGCGGCGCAGGCTGCTGGTGCCGACGACGGCGCCCGGAGGCAGCTCGGCCAGGCTGGCATAGTCGTTGGAGACGAAGGCGTCGCGCGGGTCTTCGCGCTCGAGCACGGCGGCCAGCTCGAATCCTTCCGGCAGCTCCATCGGCACGTCCTTGAGCGAATGCACGGCCAGGTCGGCGCGGCCTTCGGCCATGGCGATTTCCAGTTCCTTCACGAACAGGCCCTTGCCGCCCACTTTGGAGAGCGCACGGTCGAGGATCTGGTCGCCGCGTGTTGTCATTCCGAGAATCTCGACACTGCACTGCGGATATAATGCGGCGAGGCGGGCACGCACATGTTCCGCCTGCCACATGGCCAGGCGGCTCTCGCGGGATGCGATAATAAGCTTCGAAAGCATCAGCTTCGCGGGCGCCCCCTGCGCCGATTCGGTAGCATTCAACACGGATTCTTTCACTGTCATCTGGCCCACCAGGACGATGCCGGTTTTCGGCCCTTGCATAAGATCACAAATTTTAGCATGGGCCCTCTTGCAGACGATGGCCAACCGCCATGGCACTAACAATTTAACTTGTGGTCGATATGGAAAATCCAGCTGCATCCGTCAACACCTTCAGTAGTCCCAACGCGTCCGCCGGCGACAAGGACGCGCCCTTGAAAGAAGACATCCGCCTGCTCGGCCGCCTGCTCGGCGACGTGGTGCGCGACCAGGAAGGCGAGGCCGTGTTCGAGGTCGTCGAGACCGTCCGCCAGACCGCCGTGCGCTTCCGCCGCGACGCCGACCCGGTTGCGGGCGAAGAACTCACGACCCTGCTGCACAAGCTCACGCGCGACCAGACCATCTCGGTGGTGCGTGCCTTTTCCTACTTCTCGCACCTGGCCAACATCGCCGAGGACCAGCACCACATCCGCCGCCGCCGCGCCCACCTGATGCGCGGCGCCGAGCCGCGCCAGGGCAGCGTCGCCCACGCCCTCGGCAAGCTGGTCGAGGCCGGCGTCCCGCGCGAAGAGGTGGAGGGGTTTTTCCGCGAGGCCCTGATCTCGCCGGTGCTCACCGCCCACCCGACCGAGGTCCAGCGCAAGAGCATCCTCGACGCCGAGCACGACATCGCGCGCCTGCTGGCCGAGCGCGACCTCGGCCTGACGCCTCAACAGCTCAAGCGCAACACCCTGCTGCTGCAGGCGCGCATCGCCACCCTGTGGCAGACGCGCATGCTGCGCTACTCGAAGCTGACCGTGGCCGACGAGATCGACAATGCGCTGTCCTACTACCGCATCACCTTTTTGCGCGAAGTGCCGGGCCTGTACGACGACATCGAAGACGAGATCGCGGCCCACTACGACGGCAGCCCACCCAACCTGGGCGACGCGCGCTTCCTGCAGATGGGCAGCTGGATCGGCGGCGACCGCGACGGCAACCCGAACGTCAATGCCGACACCATGCGCCACGCGCTGGTGCGCCAATCGACCACCATCCTCGACTTCTACCTGGAAGAAGTGCACGCGCTCGGCGCCGAGCTGTCGACGTCGACTTTACTTGTGCCGGTCACGCCGCGCATGCAGGAGCTGGCCGACGCCTCGGTCGACACCTCGCCCCACCGCAGCGACGAACCCTACCGCCGCGCCCTGATCGGCATCTATGCGCGCCTGGCCGCGACCGCGCGCGAACTGGGCGTCGGCCACATCCTGCGCAAGGAAGTCGGCGAAGCCCCACCCTACCTCGACGCCGGCCTGTTCGCGGCCGACCTCGAAGTGCTGGCCGAGTCGCTGCGCCTGAACCACGGCGCCGTGCTGGTCGAACCGCGCCTGGCCGGCCTCACGCGTGCCGCGCGCATCTTCGGTTTCCACCTCGCCTCGCTCGACATGCGCCAGAGCTCGGACGTGCACGAACGCGTGCTGGCCGAACTGTTCGCGCGCGCAGGAAGCGAAGCCGACTATGCCGGTCTGAGCGAAGAGCGCAAGGTGGCGCTGCTGCTGTCCGAACTGGCCCAGCCGCGTCCCCTGTATTCGCCCTACGAGACCTATTCGGACGAGACCAATTCCGAACTGTCCGTCCTGCGCACCGCGCGCGAGATCCGCCAGCGCTACGGCCAGCGCGCGATCCGCAACTACATCATCTCGCACACCGAGACCGTGTCCGACCTGCTGGAAGTCCTGCTGCTGCAGAAGGAAACCGGGTTGATGCGCGTATCCTCGGGCGCGTGCGACGTGATGGTGATCCCGCTGTTCGAAACCATTCCCGACCTGCAGCGCGCGAGCGGCATCATGGACGAATGGATGTCGATCCCGCTGGTGGCCGGCGTCATCGCGCAGCAGGGCCGGCTGCAGGAAGTCATGCTGGGCTATTCGGACTCGAACAAGGACGGCGGCTTCCTGACCTCGAACTGGGAGCTCTACCAGGCCGAACTGAAGCTGGTGGAGGTGTTCGCGGCCAAGGGCGTCAAGCTGCGCCTGTTCCACGGCCGCGGCGGCACCGTCGGCCGCGGCGGCGGCCCGAGCTACGACGCCATCCGCGCCCAGCCTCCCGGCACCGTGAACGGCCAGATCCGCCTGACCGAGCAGGGCGAGATCATCGCCTCCAAGTTCTCGAACCCGGAGATCGGGCGGCGCAACCTGGAGCTGCTGGTGGCGGCCACCCTGGAAGCGAGCCTGAGCCCGCGTCCGGCGGACGCCGCGACCAATGGTCGCCTGGCGCGCTTCGAAGCCGTGATGGCCGAGCTGTCCGAGCGCGCCTACCGCGCCTACCGCAACCTGGTCTACGAGACCCCGGGCTTCACCGACTACTTCTTCAGCGCCACCCCGATCGCCGAGATCGCGGAACTGAACCTCGGTTCGCGTCCCGCCTCGCGCAAGTCGACCCGCCGCATCGAAGACCTGCGCGCGATTCCCTGGGGCTTCTCCTGGGGCCAGTGCCGCCTGCTGCTGCCGGGCTGGTACGGCTTCGGCACGGCCGTCAGCGGCTGGCTGGACGAGGGCGATCGCGACGAGCGTCTTGGGCTGCTGCGCGAGATGTGCCAGGACTGGCCGTTCTTCGCGACCCTGCTGTCGAACATGGACATGGTGCTGGCCAAGACCGACCTGGCGATCGCCTCGCGCTATGCGGAACTGGTGCCGGACGCGGGCCTGCGCGAACGCATCTTCAAGCGCATCACGGCCGAGCATGGGGAGACCCTGCGCTGCCTGGAAGCGGTGACGGGCGTGAGCGAACGGCTCGCGGGCAACCCGCTGCTGGCGCGCTCGATCCAGAACCGCTTCGCCTACCTCGATCCGCTGAATCACCTGCAGGTGGAGCTGATCCATCGCCGGCGCAAGCTGGGGGACAATGCGGATCCGCGGGTGCATCGGGGGATTCACTTGTCGATCAATGGAGTGGCGGCGGGGTTGCGCAATACTGGTTGAGCAGCGTTAGCACAACTTCCCACCACATCAATTTGAACCGTCACCCCGGCGCAGGCCGGGATCTAATTTCGCTACGTCGCCACTGCCGTGTCACGCTAGTGGCTGGCAACGAAATTGGGTTCCGGCCTTCGCCGGAACGACGGTCTCTAGGCTAACGAGTCAGCCCGCGCACGCCCCCAGCACACTCCCCTTCTTCAGGAACGCCGGCACCGCATTCGGCGGCACGCACACCTGCGTCCCCGGACTGCTCTGGCTGCCCGGCTTGTTACACACCGTCACCTTGCCCTCCCCGCAGCGCGCGTCGATCACGTTCACCGTGGTGCAGGCCTGCGCGAAGCAGCTCTCCGGGCTGGCCGCCTGGGCGGTGAAGCTGAAGCAGCCGGCACCAAGCGGGGCGAAGGTGGTGACGGCGCCGCTGGTCGCGGACAGCCCACCCGCCAGGGCTCGAGGTAAACGTCGGGGCGCCCGGTCAACGCCGGATCGACAGCCCGATGGTGAAGGCAATCTCCGGCGTGCGGCTGTTCAAACCGCGCGACAGCATGGCGTCGACTTGCACGTCCTTCGACAACAGGTAGGCGCCGCCGACGTCGAAGCTCGCTTCGGTCCCGCCGTGCTTTCCGCGCGCGATGCGCGGCAGCGCCACCTCGACCAGGCCGCGCAGGCGCTCGCCGAATTCCTTCTCGGCGACGATGCCGAACAGGCCGTAGCGGTAGCGGCCGGTGTCGTCGCGGTCGGTGCCGATGCCGGGCATCACGCCCAAGGTCACCTCGTTGGGCAGCTCCCACTCCCCGACCACGCGCAGCGACGGCCGCACACCCTCGCCGCGGAAGGCGCGCGAGCCGCTCGCGAATTCGGCCGCCAGGTGGACCCCGACCGAGGGCCGGCTGCCTTCGCCATCGCGCGCGTGCCAGCTCAGGCCCAGCGCGGTGTCGCCATAGCCGGACTCCGTCGTGCGCCGGCCATCCTCATTGCTGTGGCGGACCATGCGGCCATCGGTCTCGATGCGCAGTTCCAGCGCCTCGGCCAGGCCGATACGCAGCAGGGTCGGCGTCGACAGGGTGCGCTCGCGCCCTTCATCGATGCGGTCGCGTTCATATAGCACGCTGGTTTCCAGCTGCACCCTCCCCTTGCCGACGACCTTGCTCGATTCGACGAAGTCGGGGCGGTCGGCCTCGATGCTGTCCTGGTCCTGGGTCTGGGCATGGGCGCCGGTCGCGCACAGGGCGCAAGCGGCAGCAAGGAGATGGGCGAGTTTCATGATGTGCATGCGATTGATAATGTTATTTAAAAGATAACGCAAACACGGCAAGGGAGACGCACGGGACGAAAAAAATGCCGCTCGTCCCGAAGGACTGAGCGGCACTGTGACCAGCCGGTAGGAATTACTGGTTGTGCAGGAAAGTCTTGAGCTTGTCCGAACGCGACGGCTGGCGCAGCTTGCTCATCGCCTTGGCTTCGATCTGGCGGATACGCTCGCGGGTCACGTCGAACTGCTTGCCCACTTCTTCCAGCGTGTGGTCGTTCGACATCTCGACGCCGTAGCGCATGCGCAGCACCTTGGCTTCGCGCGGAGTCAACGAGTCCAGCACTTCCTTGATCACGTTGCGCATCGAGGCGTGCAGCGCGGCGTCCAGCGGGGCCAGGGTGGTGTTGTCCTCGATGAAGTCGCCCAGCTGTGAATCGCCGTCCTCGCCCATCGGGGTTTCCATCGAAATCGGTTCCTTCGCGATCTTCATGATCTCGCGAACCTTGTTCTCTGGCATTTCCATCTTGGCCGCCAGGGTCGGCAGGTCCGGCTCGCTGCCGGTTTCCTGCATGATCTGGCGCGAGATGCGGTTCATCTTGTTGATGGTCTCGATCATGTGCACCGGCACGCGGATGGTACGGGCCATGTCCGCGATCGAACGCGTGATGGCCTGGCGGATCCACCAGGTCGCATAGGTCGAGAATTTATAACCGCGACGGTACTCGAACTTGTCCACCGCCTTCAGCAAGCCGATATTGCCTTCCTGGATCAGGTCGAGGAATTGCAGGCCGCGGTTGATGTATTTTTTCGCGATCGAGATCACCAGGCGCAGGTTGGCCACCGTCATCTCGCGCTTGGCCTGGCGTGCGCGCTTCTCGCCCGCCGCCATCTGCTTGTTGATGCGGCGCAGGTCGGCCAGCGGCAGCGCCACGCGCGCCTGCAGGTCGATCATGCGCTGCTGCAGCTCCTTGATCGCCGGCAGGTTACGGCTCAGGACCGCGCTGTACGGATAGGCGCAGTCGACTTCGCGGTCGCCCCAGGCAAGGTCGGTCTCGTTGCCCGGGAAAACCTTGATGAAGTGGGCGCGCGGCATGCCGCAGCGGTTCACGCAGATGTCCAGCACGGCGCGCTCGATAGCACGCACTTCGTCCATTTGATGGCGCAGGGTGTCGCACAGCTTTTCCACGATCTTGGCGGTGAAGCGGATGCCCAGCAGCTCGTGCGAGATGATCGCCTGCGCTTCTTCATAGGCATCCGAACCGTAGCCGGTGGTCTTGAAAGCGTGGCCCATGCGGTCGAACTGCTTTTCGATCAGGGCGAATTTCTCCAGCGCGCTCTTGCGCAGCTGGGCCAGCTGCTCGGCCGAGTAGCCGGCCGCGCCGCCGCTGGCGGCGCCCTCTTCTTCCTCTTCCTCGACTTCTTCTTCCTCTTCCTCATCGTCACCGGCGCGCGCCGGGGCGGCGACCGGGGCCGGCGCGGCATCGTTCAGGTCGACGAAGCCGTCCACCACGTCGTCGATCTTCATTTCGTCCGACGCGATCTTGTGCGACAGCGCGATGATTTCCGAGATCGTGGTCGGGCAGGCCGAGATTGCCTGCACCATGTCCTTCAGGCCCTCCTCGATGCGCTTGGCGATCTCGATTTCGCCTTCGCGCGTCAGCAGCGACACCGCGCCCATTTCACGCATGTACATGCGGACCGGGTCGGTGGTGCGGCCGAAGTCGGAATCGACGGTCGACAGCGCGGTCGCGGCGGCCGCTTCCACTTCGTCGTCGCTGGTGGCGGTCGGCACGTTATCCGACAGCAGCATCATTTCCGCTTCCGGGGCGCGCTCGTAGATCGCGATGCCCATGTCGTTGAAGGTTGCGATGATGCCTTCGATCGCTTCCGGATCGACGATGTTTTCCGGCAGCTGGTCGTTGATCTGGGCGTGCGTCAGGTAGCCGCGCTCCTTGCCCATGTTGATCAGGTTCTTGATCTGCTGGCGGCGTTTTTCCAGTTCCGCTTCCGAGAAGCCGCTCTCGCCGCCCATCATCCCGGCCAGGCCCTTGGCCTTGCGCTCGCGCAGCTTGGAGGCCGCCTTCATCTCGGCGCGCTCGACCGCGTTGAGTGCCGCGACTTCGTCGTTTTCCGGCACGAACTCGCTCGGCTTGCGGCCGCGGCGGCCCGGGACCTTCACCTGCGGCAGCAGGTAGCCCGAGGTATCGATCGCGGCCAGCGCGGCGGCGTCGGTGGTGGCGCTGACGGCCCCCACGGCGGTGGCCGGCGCGGCCGGGGCGCTGTCGTCGGTGCGGCGGGTGCGGGTGCGCACCGCCTTCGGTGCGGCCGGCGCGTCTTCGGCAGCGGCGACTGCCACCGGGACGGCTTCGACCGGCGGCGCTGCCGGCGCCACCTCGGCGCTCGCGGCGGCCTTCAGCGCGGCCAGCTTCGAGCCGCGCTTCTTGACGACCACGGTCGCGGCGGCGTTGGGCACTGCCGCGGTGTAGTCTTCGAACGGGGCCGGCTCGGCTGCCGGTGCAGCTGCCGGCGCAGGCGCTGGTTCGGCTGCGACCCGCGCCGCTTCGACGACCGGTTCCGCAGCCGCCTCGGCGAAGGCGGGCTCGGTAACGACGGGCGACTCCAGCACGGCTTCGTTGGCCGCGCTGTCGACATCGGCCGGCGCCTCCTGCGCTTCCAGCGCGGCCTTGGCCGACGCCAGGCGCGAGCGGGTCTTCACCACCGTCACCTTGGCCGCCGCTTCCGTCTCGAGGAAGTAGGAGGTCGCGGTTTTCGGCACTGCCAGCTGTGCCGTTGCCTTGGCGGGCGCTTTTTTGGCGGTCAGTGTCAGTGTCTTTGCGGTGTTTTTCATAGTGAAGCTTTCTCCAGTCGCGGCGCGTGGCGCGCCTGCGCAATCAATGTCTGCGGGACCCGCGGGCGGGTCCGGTGGGGTTTCGGGGAGCGGAGGGCCCTACCTGAGGGCTGACGCGCGGACTTCAAGCACGCGTTTCCCGCGGCCGCCCACTTGCATGGCAGTGGGGCGGCGGGCTGGCGAGAAATGGACAGTGTTTAAAGTCACGGTGTGCATGTCGGAACGAAAAAAAGCCCGTTGGCTGAAACGGGCTTGCATCTCATGTTCAGGGTTCAGCGACGAACAGGAGGAAGGCGATATTATGCCGTATTGCAAGAATCGGTGATAATTGAAATATCCGATAAGGGATATCACCGGTTTGAATATGACATGTCGATGACTTCGTCGCCGACTTCCCTGACGATCTGCGGCGGCGCAAGCCGCGCGCAAGACAAGGGGCGGATCATACACGATTTCATGCCCGCACGCCTGTCCAGCTCAGTTGAATTCCCAACATTAATGGAACAAGTACAATACGGCCCGCACTGGCGTCCGGGTGCCGTGCTATCCTTCGCATTCCCGTTCTTACAATGAAGTCAATGAATACCACTACCGCTGCCGAGACCGTCGACAACACCGCTTCCGCCCCTTCCGAGTCGCCCGTAATGCCAGCCGGCGGCGCCGGCGCCGCATCGAACGAACCGCCGGCAGAGGCATCGGCAACCGAAGCCGCCGCACCCGCCGCGGCGCCGGCTCCCGCACCGTCGGCGCGCGCCCTGCTCAAGCAGCTCCAACACGAATTCCCGGCCTTCCGCGACTGCCTGCCGCTGGCGATCGGCATCGACAAGCAGCTGCTGCAGCGCATGCCGGGCCTCGACCGCAAGACCATGCGCGCCGCGCTCGGCATCCACACCGGCTCCATGCGCTACCTGCGCGCCATGGAAAAGGCCAAGGTGCGCTACGACCTCGACGGCACCCCGGGCGCCGAAGTGACCGACACCCACCGCCTGCACGCGAAAGAGCAGCTGCAGCAGCGCTTCAAAAAGGAAGCCGAGCGCAAGAAGGCCGAGCGCGAAGCCGCCGCGGCCGAAGAGGCGAACCGCCAGCGCCAGGAAAAGCTGAACGCCCTCGCCGCCAAGTTCTCGCGCAACTGAGCCGGTGTCGATGAGCGTCGACACTCCTGACGACCTGCTTCCCGCTTACGACGGCATTCGCCTGGCCGACGTGCGCATCGTGCGCACTCCGCTTGATGCGGCCGCCGCGCTGGCAGCCTTGCTCGGAGCCGACGTGATCGGCTTCGACACCGAATCCAAGCCCACCTTCGCCAAGGGCGAGGTCTCGACCGGCCCGCACCTGGTGCAGCTGGCCACCGACGAGCTGGCCTACCTGTTCCAGATCGGCAGCGCGGCCAGCGCCCAGACCGCGCTCGAAGTGCTCAAACCCGTTCTCGAATCGGAATCCATCCTGAAGGTGGGTTTCGGCCTGGGCGACGACCTGAAACGCCTGCGCGCCAAGCTCGGGATCGAGGCGCGCAACGTGCTCGACCTGGCCACCGCCATGCGCCGCCGCGGCGAGCGCAACACCCTGGGCGCGAAAACCGCGGTGGCGCGCTTCTTCGGCAAGAAGCTGCAGAAGTCGCGCCGCATCACCACCACCAACTGGGCCCTGCCGCAGCTGAGCGACAAGCAGCTGCTGTACGCGGCCGACGATGCGCACGTGGCGCTGCGCCTGTATCGCCATTGGCGCACTCTGTCCCCGACTGAGGCTTGACGCTGCCGCCGCGAAACGATAGTTTCGAATAGGCAATTATTACCGTAGAATGATTATTCTTCGGTAACGATTTCACTGCGGCGACATGGATTACAAAGGCACTCCCAACGACGACCTCATCGACCAGCGTGCGCTCGGTCTTCCCGACGATACCGTCATCGATGCCGGCGCCGGCGACGACACCGTGATCTTTTATGGCGCAATGGTCGTGGGCGACCCGGGCAACGACCGCTACATCGCCCGCGGCAACGGCGCGCTCGTGTTCTGGAATTCGCCGAGCGGGGTGCGGGTCGACCTCGCGAAGGGCACGGCCAGCGACGGCTTCGGCGGCAACGACGTGCTCGAGGGCGTCGTCAACGTCCACGGCACCGGCTTCGACGACGTCATCATCGGCAGCGCCGCCAATAACAATTTCTTCGGCAACGGCGGCAGCGACACGATCGACGGCGGCGCCGGCATCGACACCGTCAACTATCACAACGTCCGCTCCACCCAGGTGGTGGTCAGCTACGACCAGGCCAGCGATACCTTCACCATCGTGAAGCCGCGCGCGGGCGGCGGCCAGGACGTCGATCGCCTGACCGGCATCGAACGGATCGCCTTCGTCGGTTCGCAATCGGACGGCGTCACGCTGTCGCGCGAACAGTTCGCCCCCGTCAACGGCTTCCTCCGTTCCCCCGTGCAGGTGCACGCCCCGCTCCCAAGCAACGCCTTCCTCAGCCAGATCAAGGCGGGCGACTTCAACGGCGACGGCAACGCCGACTGGATGATCGCCGGCGCCGTCGGCAGCGGCACGGCCCCGGCGCCGTTCTACTTCTTCCTTGGCGATGGCAAGGGAAATTTCCGTGACGGCACAGGCGACTTGATCCCCGGAGGGGCGCTGTCCATCGATGGCAGCGGGCGCATCCTGGTCGCCGACTTCAACAACGACAAGCGCTCCGACTTCTTCCAGTTTAACTTCGGCGACGACGCGCCCCCCTTCAATGGCGGCTATAACCACCTATTCCTGTCCGGCGCCGACGGCAAGCTGCATGACGCCTCCGGCACGCTGCCGCAACTGCCCCAGCTGAGCCATGCGGGCAGCGCCGGCGACGTCAACGGCGACGGCTTCCTCGACCTGCTCGTCAACACCCTGGGCGACGGCGCCAACCAGCTCTACATCAACGACGGCAAGGGCGGCTTCACGCCGCGCGCCGACCTGCTGCCGGCGATTGCGCGCGGACCGAACACGCACACGACCTCCGCCATCCTCGACGTCGACGACGATAGCGCCCTCGACCTCGTCCTCGGAAGCTGGGACAACAACCCTGCCGCATCCTGGGTGCTGCCGGGCGACGGCCACGGCGACTTCACGCGCAGCGCGCCGGTAGCGCTGCCCAAGCGCGGCATTCCCGGCGAAACCGTCCTCGACATCAAGCCGATCGACCTGAACGGCGACAGCCTGCCCGACCTGGTGCTCTCGCTGACCAATGGCGGCCCCGACGCCTACCATCTGGCGGGCCTGCAGCTGCTGCTCAACCAGGGCGGCGGGCGCTTCACGGACGTCACCACTGCGCGCCTTGCGCCAGACGTCGGCGCCCACAACTACCCCAGCTCCGGCCAGCAGGCCTGGATCATGGGGCTTGACGTCACCGACCTGAACCTGGATGGCCGCGACGACATCTTCGTCGTATCGGCGACCGACCCGGTGGATTCCTTCGTGCTCCTCAGCCAGCCGGACGGCAGCTTCGTCCGCACCTGGACCTCGGACAAGCCTTCGCGCAGCATCACGCTCGACGCCAACAACGACGGCATGGACGACATCGTCACCTATTACATGGACGGGCGTCCGGTGGCGATCGACATCAACGTCATGGGCAGGCAGCTGGGCGGCAGCGCTGCCGACGAACGCTTCACTGCCACGGCGGGCAGCGACACGATCGACGGCAAGGCCGGTTTCGACGTGGTGCGCATCGGCGGCAAACACGCCGCCTACACCATCGCCAGAACGGCAGGCGGCTTCACGGTGCAGGAGACCGGCAAGGCCTTCAATACCGACACCCTCCTGGGCATCGAGCGCCTGGCGTTCGACGACCTGGCCGTGGCCTTCGACGTGAACGGCGCCGGCGGCCAGGCCTACCGCCTGTACCAGGCCGCCTTCGACCGCTCCCCGGATGCCCGGGGAATCGGCTTCTGGATCGGTTTCATGGACCGCGGCGGCGCCCTCGGCGACGTGGCCGCGTCCTTCGTGCAGTCGGACGAGTTCCGCGCGCTGTACGGCAGCGCCCCGACCAACCGCGCCGTCGTCGAACGCATCTACCAAAACGTGCTGCACCGCGAGGCCGACGCCGGCGGCCTGGCCTTCTGGAGCGAGCTGCTCGACCGCAAGGCGGTCACGGTCGCCGACGTGCTGGTGGGTTTCAGCGAGAGCCCGGAAAACCAGGCGGCGCTGATCGGCAAGATCGAGAACGGCTTCGTGTACGCGCCCTGAGGCGCGGCGCGCTCAGGGCGCGCGCTTCCTCACCACGAAATACGCCTCAGGACACAGGGCCGTGCCCAGCAGCGGGAACGGGCTGGCGCTCGCCTTGCGCAGGCTGAAGCGCTCGGCCAGCGCCTTGCGAAACACCCGGTGGTCGAAGCCCATGTGTTCGTTGTGCACCTCGACGTCGGGCGGCAGGTAGCCGACCGGGCGGTCCCTGGGCGGCATGCCGAGCGTGGCCATCAGCACGTGCTTCGGTTTGGCATCAAAGGCGCCGTAGCGCCGGCTCATGCGAAACGCGCCCTTGTACAGGGCCGGCAGGCCGACTTCGACCGGCACGCCGAACACGGCTTCGCCATCGGGCTTGAGCAGCGCCTCCACTTCGCCCAGCGAACGCGCGCGCATCGACAGCGGGATGTGCTCGAACACCTCGAGGCAGAACAGCAGGTCCACCTGCCCGCGCGCGATGGTGTCGATGGAGGCATGGAACTCGACCCGCGGCAGGCCTTTCAGTTCGATCTTCGCTTCCTCCAACAGGTCCGAGCAGGGCTCGTAGCAGAGGATGGTCGCGTTGGGATAGGCGTGCACCAGGTACTTGCACAGTTCGCCGCTGCCGGCGCCGAAATCGAGCACGCAGGTGACTTCCTCGCGCGCCTTTTGCGCGAAGCCGAGCGCGCTGTGCAGGCGTTGCTGCTGCAGCCAGCGCTTGATCGGATTGCGGTCCCGGAATACCCCTTCTGTATAACTGACACCCATCCTGCGCCCCGGCGGTCCAAAGGGATGGGATTATAACAAGGCGGCGAACCCACGAACCTCCATCCGCGTTATCATTCCGCCATTGCTACTGCCGGGTTCACCCATGAGTCGTCGCCGTACGCTGTTCGCCGTTCTCCTGTCCGCCGCAGGTAGCCTGCACGCCGCCCCCGCCGCGGGCCCGCAGGTGCCCGATACCCTGGCCCAGCGCCTGGTCGCCTGCGCTTCCTGCCACGCGCGCGTCGACGCGCGCGGCAACCCGGTCAACGACAGCTACTTCCCGCGCATCGGGGGCAAGCCGGCCGGCTACCTCTACAACCAGCTGCGCAACTTCCGCGAAGGGCGGCGCCAGTACCCGCTCATGACCTACCTGGTCGATCACCTGCCCGATCCCTACCTGCGCGAGATCGCCGACTATTTTGCCGCGATGCCGCCGGCTGCCCACGCTGCAGAGAGCAGCGCCGCCGCGCCCCAGGTCCTGGAGCGCGGACGCCAGCTCGTCATGAACGGCGATAGCGCGCGCAAGGTCCCGGCCTGTGTCGCCTGCCACGGCCAGCGCCTGACCGGCGTCGAGCCCAGCATCCCGGGCCTGCTCGGGCTGCCGCGCGACTACGTCAATGCGCAATTCGGCGCCTGGCGCAACAAGGCGCGCCGCGCCCATGCGCCCGACTGCATGGCCGAGATCACGGCGCGCCTGTCGCTCGAGGACGTGCACGCCGTCTCCAGCTGGCTGGCCGCCCAGCCGGTGCCCCTTGAACCGCGCCCGGCCGCGTCGGTCGCCCGTCCCCTGCCGCTGGCCTGCGGCAGCGCCTTGGTGCAGCCATGAAGAAGATTGCCTTGACCATTGCCGCCGTCGCGATCGCCGCGGTGGCCATCGCGTGGCCGCGCGAAGAATTTATTCCCGCCGCTTCGCCCGCGGCTTGGGGCCCCTCGCCCGAGAACGTCGCACGCGGCGCCTACCTGGCGCGCGCGGGCGACTGCGTGGCCTGCCACACGGCGCGCGGCGGTGCGGAATATGCGGGCGGGCGCGCGCTCGACACGCCCTTCGGCCGCCTGGTCGGCCCCAACCTGACGCCGGATCCGGAGACCGGCATCGGCCAGTGGTCCGCCGACGACTTCTGGAACGCCCTGCACAACGGGAAGTCACGCGACGGCCGCCTGCTCTACCCGGCCTTCCCCTACACTAACTACACCCGGGTCACGCGCGCGGATTCCGACGCCCTGTTCGCCTATTTCCGCAGCCTGGCGCCGGTGCGCCAGCCGAACCAGGCGCACGAACTGGACTTCCCCTACAACCAGCAGGCCATGCTGGCGGCCTGGCGCCTGCTCTACTTCAAACCGGCCGGGTTCACGCCGCAGCCGGCGCGTGGCCTTGAGTGGAACCGCGGCGCCTACCTCGTCGAAGGCCTGGGGCACTGCAGCGCCTGCCACAGCGCCCGCAATCGGCTGGGCGCGACCGGCGAGACGCTGTCCGGCGGCCTGATTCCGACCATCGGCTGGTATGCGCCCTCGCTCACGGCCAGCGGCGAAGCGGGATTGAAGGACTGGGACAAGGAGCACATCGTGGCTCTCCTGCACACCGGCGTGTCGCCGCGCGGCTCGGCCACCGGCCCGATGGCCGAAGTGGTGGCGCGCAGCCTGCAGCACCTGACGCAGGCCGACGTGGGCGCGATGGCGACCTACCTGAAGTCGCTGCCCGCCTCCGACACGCCGGCGCCGCCCAAAGGCGAGCGCGCGAGCGAACAGCTGCTGGCGCAAGGCCGCCGCCTGTACGAAAGCCATTGCGTGGACTGCCACGGCGCCGACGGCAAGGGCAAGGCGCCGGCCTACCCGCCGCTGGCCGGCAACCGCGCCGTGACATTGAGCCCCGCGGTGAACGCGATCCGCATGGTGCTCAACGGCGGCTTCCCGCCCGGGACCGCCGGCAATCCGCGCCCCTACGGCATGCCGCCCTACAGCCACGAACTGAACGACGCCCAGGTGGCGGCGGTGCTGACCTATGTGCGGGCCAGCTGGGGCAACGACGCACCGCCGGTTGGGACGCCGGACGTCAACCGCTATCGCAGCGTCCCGCTGGACTGAGCCCCGGAGCCCGACATGACACGCTTATGCTACGCCGCCCTCCTGGGCGGCATCCTGGTCTCCTCCCTGGCGGCAGGGGCCGCCCCGGTATCGGCCGAGATTCGCCTGGCGCGCATCGCCGACGATGCCTGGCGCGCCGACTACACGTTCTCGCGCCCGGTGCGCTCCCTCAAAATGGACCAGGTCGGCGAGTTCCGGCGCAGCGCCTGGACCGTGCTCACGAAAGGCGCGACGCTAACGGCCGATGGCGACACGGACGTGGTGTCGATGGGCGGCCAGCCGTTCCGGCAACTGAGCGTCGAGATCCGCAGCTACGATGCGGTGCTGCCCAAGCAGTACATCGCGGTCGACCGCTTCACCGATGGCGGACGCCTGTTCTACCTGGGCTTCCTGGGCGGCGAAGTGGCCGCGGATGGCGGCAGCGAGCGCCTGGCCACCCGGGTCAGCCTGGCCGGGCGGGCCGGCGAGGCCCTGCTTGCGCCGCCGGCGCGCGAGAACGCGCCCGCGCCGTATGCGTATTTCGGTCCGCGCCAACCGGCGCCGGCGGGCGCGGCCAGCGCCATCTTCGATCCCGCCATTCCGGCCTGGGTCAGGGAGGCCATGCTGGACGCCACCGCCAAGGTCTCGCACTACTACGCAGGCGCCTACGGGCGCATGCCCAGCCCGCCGCTGGTGATCCTGGCCACCCTGGCCGACACCAGCACGCCCGGCCTGTCGATGAAGGGCGGCGCGGTCGGATCGCAGATCGCCTACCGGCTGTCGGGGGATGCCTTCCTGGCCGACCATCCGGCCAAGCGCGCCTTCATCACCCAGCTGGTGGCGCACGAAATGGCCCACGTCTGGCAACACCAGGTGGCGCGCGGCGGCATCGGCGAGGAGGCGCCGTGGGTGCATGAAGGCGGCGCCGAGGCGATGGCCCTCGACGCGCTGCTCAAGACGCAGATCTGGACCGCAGAGGGCGGTCAGGCGTTCGTGGCGCGCAGCGCGAAACGCTGCGCTGCCGAAGGCGGCGGGGTCGCCAGCTACGAGGGCATCTACGCCTGCGGCTTCGGGCGCGTCCAGGCGACCGGTGTCGACACCGCGCAGCTGTGGCGCGCCATGATGCAGCTCAGCGAGGACAGCGCCGCACCCTACTCGCCTGCGATGATCGAACAGGCCGCCGCCGGGCTGCGCGGTCCGGCGCCCTAATCGATCAGCGTCTTGACGATCACCCGCCCGTCCGGCAGCGGGCTTTCCTGGCGCAGCATCAGCTGGCTCCCCTTGGTGAACCAGAAGGTCGATTCGCTGCCCGGGCGGTTGTAGTCGGTCTTGACCACCCAGCAGTCGACCGGACCGGCCGGACCGGCGATCCGGGCCGAGCCGGTGACGCGGAAGCTGTAGCGCTGCGGCGCCGACGGGCCGCCCGGGTGGTAGAAGTTGATGCGCGCATCCAGGTCCTCGGCGAGCGGCAGCGCCTGCAGGAACTCGATATCGGTCTCGAAGTTGTAGGTCGGCTCGCTGGACGCCACCCTCAGGTCTTTCTGGGTGTTGTCGGCCAGGTCGCGCATGCCGGTGATAGCGTCGGGTGCGAACGTGAATCCTTCCACCACCCGCTTGCCGTCCTTCTCGCTGATGCGCTCGTGGCTGAGCGGGCGGAAGCTCCCGGCCTCGAACCAGGAGTCGAGCGTGCGAGTCGACGGCGCCGGCCACACCGCGTCCCAGCGCTGCACGATGCGCATCAGCTTCTTCCCTTCGCGTTCCTCGAAGCGGATCTCGCGGGTCCAGATGTCGATCGGCTGGTTCTTTGGCTGGTCGGCGCCGCTGGACGGCGTGCGCATGAAGCGCAGGTAGTGGTGGGTGCCCGGCTTGAGCAGGCTGAAACGGGGGAGCGGCGTGCCGACCTCGACGTTGACGACGGCGGCCTGGACGCACAGGCTCGAGGTGGCGGCGCACAGCGCGAGCAGGGGGAGAAGGAGGTGCATGCGAGACTCCGGAACGAACACCCCGCGAGTATCACGCCTGCCCTGCCGCATTGGCAACGAAAAACGGATATGCATGCCAGCGCTGCGTGACGGCCCGCGTTCACTGCCAGCACGCCTGCCCCCGCACGCGGAAGAACATCAATCACTCTTCCGGCGCCAAGATCAGGATCGCTGAGGGCGGGAAGGCCGGCGGGCGGATGTGTAGAATCCGGTCTTCAGGCAGACCGACAATGGAGAAGCACGATGGACATCCACCAGCTGAAATCACTGGTCACGATCGCCCGCTGCGGCACGGTCGCGCGGGCGGCCGAGCTGCTGCACCTGAGCCAGCCGGCCATCAGCGCCCACGTCAAGCAGCTCGAGGAAGAATTGCGGGTACGCCTGTTCGAGCGCCACGCGCGCGGGATGACCCTGACCGAAGCCGGCGAAGCGGTGTTCGAGCACGCCAAGCGCGCCCTGCACGCGGTGGAGGCGATCCGCGACGAGGCCAATACCCTGAACGGCGAAGTCGCGGGCGAACTGGTGATCGGCACCGTCAACGAGCCCACCTACCTGCGCCTGCCGGATTTTCTGCGCCACATGCGCGAGGCCGCGCCGCGGGTCGCGATCTCGCTGGTGCAGACCACCTCGGGGGCGGTCATCAAGAACATCGAGGACGGCGTGTTCGACGCCGGCTTCGTGGAGGGGAACCTGGAAGACAGCAACCTGGACACCCTGCTCCTGACGCGCGCGCAGTTCGTGGTCGGCTATCCGGCCGCCTGGCATGACCGGGTGGCCCCTGGCGGCCTGGCGGCGGCCTTGGGCCTGCCCTGGATCGGCACCTCGGACGACTGTTCCTATCACAAGCTGACCCGGGCGCTGTTCGCAGAACAGGGCCAGGCTTTCGCACCGGCGCTGCGCACCGACCAGGAAGGGCTGCTGCTCGACCTGGTGGGCCAGGAAGCGGGCCTGTCGCTGGTGCGGCGCGACCTGATCGAGGCTCATTCCGCGGGCGGCGTGCGCGCCCTCGCGGGCGTGGCGATCGACGCCGGCGTGCATTTCGTTGCCGCCCGTTCGCCGGCCAAGCCGGGCCTGCTGCGCGTGGCCGGGCGCGCGATCCGGCGCGCCTGGCCGGACCGCCCGGACCCTACATCACGGTGACGGTGCTCGCCACCTTCGCCGTGCCGCCCGCGAACAGGCCGGCGATCCGGCCGTCTCCCAGCTTGAGCTCGACCGCGATGCGCGAAGGCGACGGCGGGTCCATATAGGCGCCCTGGCGGATCAGGAAGTCCTGCCTGCGCAGCCCGGCGCGGTCGTACAGCCAGCAGGCCAGCGGCCCCGCCGCCATGCCGGTCGCCGCTTCCTCCGCGATGCCGTAGGCCGGCCCGAACATGCGGGCGCTGGCCGCGAACTCGCCGTCCGTCAGCGCGAACACGTAGAAGCCGATCGCACCGAAGGCTTCGCTGATCGCGGCGATCTCGCCCATGCTGGGCGCGAGTGCGGCCAGCTGGGCCTCCGAATGCACCTGGACCAGCACGAAGCGGTTGCCGGTGCCGACCACACAGGGCCTTGAGGCGGCGCGCGCCGGGCTCAAGCCCAGGCTGGCCAGGATGCGGTTGCCGCTCACGCCCGGAGGAAAGTCCGCCTCGTCGAGGTAAGTGGGCGCGAGCTGCTCCATGTAGGCCGCTTCGCCGCGCAGCACGATGCGGCGGATGCCGTCGATGGTTTCCTTGGACGTTTCAGGCCCGCTTACCCGTCCGTGCTGCGCCAGGAAGGCGAAGGTGGCGATGGTGGCGTGGCCGCAGTGGGCGATCTGGCGGCTGGGCGTGAAGAACTCCAGCTTGATGCCGGCGACCTGCGAGCGCGACACGAAGGCGGTCTCGGACAGGCCGACCAGCCCGGCGATGCGCAGCTTGTCGGCTGGTGTCAGCGCATCGGCGTCGAGCACCACGCCGGCCGGATTGCCGCCCCTGCCTTCGTCCACGAAGGCGTTCACGATGTTGACGGTATGTGCCATGCTCTGCTCCTGGAAGGGTTGGAGGAGGCACTGTAGGGTGCCTACCCTGCCCCGTCCAATCAGCTTTTCATGGAGGACTTCGGTTTTGCTGAGGGCGCCGAATCAGAACTTCATCTCGAGGTTCGCCGCGAGCCGCACATAGCCCGTATTGAAATTGGTCTCGCGCGAGCTGCCCTGCGCGTCGCGGTAGAGGCGGTCGGAGGCAGTGTCCTGCCCCAGCAGGTTGTTGGCCGATATCCGCAGCTGGTAGCGCGGGTTGAACTTGTAGAGCACGTAGGCGTCCAGGTCGCGCCGGCTCAGCTTGTAGTCGGACTGGGCGTCCGAGAGGCGCACCCAGCCGCCCTTCTGCCAGGCCAGGCTGGCGCCCGTGGTCAGGTTCCCCTTGCGGTAGTCGAAGCCGGCGGTGGCCGACATCGGGGTCTGGCCGTCCAGGCGATTGCCGGGACCGGGCACCGACTCGACCTTCGACCAGTTGCGGCTGAAGCTGGCGCGCAGGTCGACGCCATCCAGCGCACTCCAGAAGCGCTTGCCGGGCGCCTTCGCTTCCAGCTGCAGCGAACGCACCACCGCATCGCCGTCGTTCACCGGGCGGACCACCCAGCGGCCGGCGGCGTCGACGACCAGCAGGTTGCGGATGGTGTCGGTGATCGCGCGGCGCGAGACGCTGGCCGAGAACATCGCGCCATCCTTCAGGAAGTGCTCGTAGGTGAGGTCGATGCCGTTGGCCAGTTCCGGACGCAGGCTCGGGTTGCCGCTGTGGTCGGGCGCGAAGCGGGTGTTGACGGCGGATTCGTAGCGGCGCGCCGTCAGCTGTTCGATGGCGGGCGCCTTGTAGGTGCGCGTGAGCGCCAGGCGCAGCTGGCGTCCGCTGCCGTCGGGGAATTTGTAGAGGGTCTGAGCGACCGGGCTCAGGACGTGGTTGCGCGAGCTGGTCGAGAAGCGCCCGGCCGGGCCGCTGTCGGCCTCGCTCTCGGTCCGCACCCCTTCCCAGCGCGCCCCCAGGTAGACCGAGAGCTGCTTGTCGATGCTCCATTCGTCCTGCGCATAGCCGGCCAGGCGCGTGACCTCGGGCTCGAAAGACTCGACGATGCGGGTCGGCGCGGCGCCGTTCAGCTGCTCGCGGCGGTTGCGCACCTGTTCGCTGTCCTGCACGCTGCCCTCCAGCCCTGCCGACAGCGCATGGCCTTCGAACAGCGAGCGCGTGTACTTTCCGCGCAGGCTGGTGCGGTTGTCGCGATCGATGGTGTCCCAGTCGCGCACCAGGCGCTGGCTGCGGCCGGCGGTGAACGCGTCGCTGTGGTTGTCGTAGGCGCTGCGGCTGCGCTCGCGCGATACCTTCAGGTCCAGCTTGCCGCCCGCGATCTTCGCGATCCAGCCAAGCTCACCCTGCCCCAGGTTCAGGCGGAACGGCGAACGCGACGTGGAGTCGATATAGTCGGGGTTGCCGAAGCTGCCGATCTGGTTGTCGTAGTGCGAGCGGCTGTCCGACACGGCGCGAATCGACTGGATGGCGCCGGACAGGGTCAGCTCGTCGCCGTTCTCGGCCTTCCAGGTCAAGCGTGGAAACAGCACGGTGCCGCGACTGTGGCCCTCGCTTTCCGAGCGCGTGCTGCGCTGCTGGGTCACCTGGCCGGATGGCAGGGTCAGGCTGGCGCTGCCGGTGTTGACGCTGCTGTTGAGGCTGCCGAACTGGAAGGCATTGATGAACCAGGCTAGGTTACCGCGCTTGTCCGCGAGGGTGCCGCCCAGGCTGTAGTTGTGGTTCACCGGCGTGTTGGCATAGGCCAGGCGCAGGTCGCGCTGGGCCTTGGCCGCGATCTTCTTGAGCACGATGTTGATGGTGCCGGCGATCGCCCCCATCGAGAACTCGGCACTGGCCGCGCGGACGATCTCGATGCGCTCGATCTGGTCGGGCGCCAGATTATCCAGCGAAAACCCGGGCGGCGGACGGTCGCCGTTCACCAGGATCTGGGTATAGCCCTCGCCCAGGCCGCGCATGCGCAGGGTCTTGCCGGTCACGGTCACGCCGGGCGCGCGCTTGAGCACGTCGTAGACGTTGTCGTCGCCGTACTTGCGGATCTCGTCGGCGTTGATGACGGTCTTGCTGGCGGTGTCGTCGCGGCGCGGGTCATAGGTGCTGCCGCTGCCCTTGACCTCGACGGTGGCGACCTTGCCGTCCTGCTTGACGGGCGCTTCCTTTGGCTTGGCTGCCGGTGCGGGCTCGGCCGCGGTTTGCGCCAGCGCCGCGGCCGGCATGATGGAAACAAGGATCAGGGAGGGAGTGGAACGTAAGGTAAACATGAAGGGCTGCGTTCTAAAACAGCCCGTCACGATACCAGCTGGATCAGCGCCAAAGTGCGCGAATAATCACCGGGCAAGCATTTTCAGACCATGTCCGCGAATCCCACCCGGTCGGTGGTGGCGTTGCGCGCATCCTCGACCCGCACCTTGTGCGCGGCCAGCAGCTGCTCCAGCGCCGCGTTCATGGTGTGGCAACCCGGATCGCGCCCCAGGTTCATGTGGGCGCGGATGCCGCCGACGTCGCCGCTTTCCAGCATGCGCATCACGGCGCCGCTCGGGGTCAGGCATTCGGTGGCGAGGTGGTAGCGGTTGCCTTCGACCGAAGGCAGCAGCGCCTGGCTCAGCACGCCGCGCAGGGCGTGCGCCAGGGCCTGGGCCTGGGCTTCGGAATTGCCCAGCAGGCGCAGCATCTTCTGCAGGCCCAGCTCGGTCGAGCGCGCGTGCAGGGTAGCCAGCACCAGCGGGCCGGATTCGGCCAGGGCCAGCGCTTCCTGGGCGGTCTCGGCGTCGCGGATCTCGCCGATCACGATCACGTCCGGGCGCTCGCGCAGGGCGTCCAGCGCGCCCAGGTAATAGCTCTCGACGTCGGCGTCCTCGCCCACTTCGCGCTGGGTGATGATGCATTTACGCTGCGGGATCAGGGTCTCGACCGGGTCTTCGATGGTGATGATGTGGCCGGAGCGCTGCTTGTTGATCTCGTCGATCATCGAGGCGATGGTGGTCGACTTGCCCTGGCAGGTATCGCCGATGATCAGGACCAGGCCGCTGCTCAGGCGGGCGAATTCCTGCTCGTCCTTCCACAGGCCCAGTTCCGACAGCGCCAGCGGCTCCTTCGGGAAGCGGCGGATCACGCAGCCGAGGCGCTTCTTGCCCTGGAAGCTGAAGCAGTTGGCGCGGATGCGCGCCGTATGCAGGTCGATCGAGCGGTCGAAAGCGCGCACCGCGATGCGTTCGGCCCAGTTGGGCTCGATCACGTCGAAGAATTCCTCCAGCTCTTCCTTGGTGATGGGCGAATCGGTCACCGCCACCAGGCCCTTCGGCTGGCGCAGCATCAGCGGACTGTTCTGGTGGATGATGATGTCGGAGAACACCAGGCGCGAGTTCAGCAGGTGCAGGATCTGCTCGACCAGGGTCCCGAACACCGGGTGGTCTTCGTTCTCGATGTAGGACAGGGTGGGGATCTGCGAGGACTGGTGGTGTTCCATCTGGCCGGCACGTGAAAAGGGTTTAACGGTGCCGATTATTATAGAACCATGCTTAACTGAAAGATTGCAAAACTGAAAGAAATTATGCGTTTTGCCATCGAGCGTGCGAAACATGCAACGCGCCGGCCGCAGCCCCTCAGGCAAACAGATGCTTGTACTGTTCCTGATAATACCAGTCGACCAGCTGGTCCGGCGGGACCGGCTTGCTGATGAAGAACCCCTGGCCGAGGTCGCACCCGATGTCGGCCAGCTTCTTGATGCCGGCCTGCGATTCGATGCCTTCGGCGATCACCGTCATCCCCAGCTTCTTGCCGAGCGTGATGACGGTTTCCGCAATCGCCAGCGAGGCGGCGTCGGTGTCGATATTCTGGATGAAGGACTTGTCGATCTTGAGTTTGTCGATCGGGAGCTGGGTCAGGTAGCTCAGGCTGGAATAGCCGGTGCCGAAGTCGTCGAGGGCGATACGGATACCCTCGTGCTTGAGGCGTTCCAGCATGCCGGCCGCGCCTTCCACATCGCTCATCACGGCGCTTTCGGTCACCTCGAATTCGATGCAGGACGGCGCAATGCCGCTCTTGCCGATGATGTAGCTGGCGCGCTCGCTGAAATCCTTTTCGCGGAACTGCACCGCGGAGATATTCACCGCGACGCGTATTGGCGGCAGGCCGAGGTGGCGCCATTTCTCGTGCTGGCGGCAGGCTTCGTGCAGTACCCAGTCGCCCAGCACCGTGATCAGGCCGATGCGCTCGGCCGCGGCGATGAAGCGCTCCTGGGCGCCGGCCGAAGTCCCGCCCCCGCGCCAGCGCAGCAAGGCTTCGACGCCGACGAACTTGCGCTGCCTGAGGTCGATGAAGGGCTGGTAGACCAGCGCGAAATCGCTCTCGGCGCTGCTTTGGCGCAGGCGCTGCTCGAGGTCGAAGGTCTGCTTGGCGTGCAAATAGATTTCCTGGGTGAAGAACTGGCACATGTTGCGCCCGGAATTCTTGGCGTGGTACATGGCGGCATCCGCATGCCGGATCAGCGCGTCGAGGTCGTCGCCGTCGCTGGGATAGATGCTGATGCCGATGCTGGGCGAGGTCTTCAGTTCGAGCTCGCCGATGCGGTAGGGTTCGCGCAGGGTGTGCAGCAACTGCGTCGCCGTGTGCAGTACGGCGTCGTCGCTGCGGATATCGGCCAGGATCGCGACGAATTCGTCGCCGCCTAGGCGGCCGACCAGGTCGTTCGCGCGCAGGCCGGCCTTGATGCGCTGCCCGACCTGCTGCAGCATGCGGTCGCCGACCGCGTGTCCATAGGTGTCGTTGATCGGCTTGAAACGGTCGAGGTCGAAGAACAGGACCGCGATCCGGTCGCGGTGGCGCTTGGCCGAGGCCAGCAGCTGCGATCCCAGTTCGTAGACCAGCGCCCGGTTCGGCAGGTCGGTGAGCGGGTCGTGGCGCGCCGCATGCAGGATCCTGCGCTGCGCTTCGCGCCGTTCGCTGATGTCGGCGATATAGCTGACCACCAGGCGCCCGCCCGGCACGTCGGCGAGCGCCAGGCTGGCTTCGGCCGGGAGGGGGCTGCCGTCCCTGCGCCGGCACTCGATTTCCTGGATCTCGCCCAGCTGCCCCGGCGCGCTGCCATCGAACAGGTTGTCGAGCCCGCCGCCCCTGAGCTGGCGCAGGCCGCGCGTGACCAGCACCTCGTAGGACTGGCCGATCAGTTCCTCGGGGGTGAAATCGAACAGGCGCGACACCGAGTCGCTGGCGAAGCGGATCCGGCCGTCGGCGCCGATTCCGACCACCGCATGGAGCGAGGCCCCCAGCAGCGCGCGCAGCGTGTGCTCGCGCCCCTGCAGGTCCGCCAGGTAAGCGCGCGCCCTGCGCTGGGTCCGTTCGAGGACGGCCGCCATGATGCAGGTGAACAGGCACACCATGCCCAGCACGGCAATGGCGCCGCTGTCTTCCGGCCGCGCGATGCTCAGGGTGAAGCTCGGCTCGACCAGCAGGGGCGCCAGCAGCAGCGCCGACACCGAAGCCAGCACGGCGGTGCGCCAGCCGCCCAGGATGGCGCAGGCCATGACCGGCAGGTACATCAGGCCGAGCGGGGCGCGTTGCCCGAACAGGGGACGCCCCTTGTACTGGACGAAGGCGCACAGCGCCACCAGGACCAGGGTCTGGAGGTAGGAAGACGCGGAATGCTTCCCATGAGCCGGCTGACTTGCAAACATCGTGCCCCCCCTTGCGGCCGCTGCCGCGCCGCCGGAACGGCCGGCGCAAGGATTCATCTTACGCCGCTTGCGCGAAACCGCCAGCCGGAACGTGCGCGGGGCGGCGCGCGCCGTCTCAGGCGCGCCAGGCCGCCAGCAGGCGCTCGCCGAACAGGGTGACGGCCACGCCCAGCGCGACGATCCCCGCCCCGATCACACGGATGTTCGAGACTTTTCGCACCGCCATGTTGACCAGCCCAAAGTGGTCGATCGCCATCGAGGTGATCAGCTGGCCGGCGATCACCAGCACGATCAGGCTCAACAGGCCGATGCGCGGCGCCAGGAACACGGTGCCGAAGACAAACGCGGCGCCGAGGAAGCCGCCGGCGAATTTCCAGGCCGGCTGCTGGGCCAGGGCGGCAAAGGTCGGGCCCAGGCCGCCGCGCGAGACGGCGACGCCGGCCAGCACGATGGTGCCGCAGCCGAAGGAGACCAGGGCGGCGACCACGGAATTGGCGCCGATCGAGGCGGCCAGCTGGGTGTTCACGGCGGCCTGGATCGACATCGCCATGCCCACGCAAAAGGCCATCAGTAAGAGAATCAGGTTCATTGCACAGTCTGGAAAGCAAAAAGCGCACGATTTTAGTGCAAACCCGGCGTTCGGGATAGCCATGCACGGCGCATGGCGTCATGACAGCCTGTCCGTCCAGCGTGCATTCTGGACGGGCCAGGGTGCGCTTCGTCGCATCCCGGATGCGCCGGCCCCGGCATTTGCCTAGGATGCTTCCATCCGAACAACGTTTACAAGGAGACCGACATGCACAAGACCTCCCTCCCCCTCCTGCGCGGCATCGCGCTGTCCGCCGCCCTGGCCGCCGTGCTGGCCGGCGCCGCCGCGCCCTCGATGGCCGGCGGCTGGCCGTTCGGCGAGACCGTCCAGGGCAGCGGCGCCATCAAGCGCCAGGCGCGCCAGGTCGCGCACTTCACCGGCGTCGCCTTCGAGCTGCCCGGCAAGCTGGAACTGCGCACCGGCGACAGCGAAGGCGTCACCGTCGAGACCGACGACAACCTGCTGCCGCTGGTGGAGACGGTGGTCGAGAACGGCACGCTCAAGATCCGCGCGTCCAAGCGCGACATGAACTTCCGTACCCGGAACCTGAAGGTGGTGGTGAACGCGCGCCAGGTCGAGCGCCTGGCCCTGGGCGGCTCCGGCTCGATCGACGCCGACAGCCTGCGCGGCGCGCGCCTGAACGTCGACATCGGCGGCTCGGGCGACGTCAATGTGCGCAACCTGGACAGCCAGTCGGTGGCCGTGACCCTGGGCGGCAGCGGCGACTTCAAGGCCGGCGGCGGCACGGCGCGCCAGCTGTCGGTGTCGATCGGCGGCTCGGGCACCGTGGACATGGGACGGGTGCAGTCGGACAACGTCAGCATCAACGTGGCCGGCTCGGGCGAAGCGACCGTGTGGGCGCGGCATGAGCTGAACATGACGATCGCCGGCTCGGGCGACGTCAATTATTATGGCGACCCGCGCGTGAGCAAGTCGGTGGTGGGGTCGGGGGATGCGCGCAGGATTGCGGCGGCGCCGCGCTGAGGCAGCGTTTTTGTAGGGTGTGCGGCTTCGCCGCGCACGCGTTCAAATCACGCCGACGCTGCCCGCTCGTCTGTTCGAATACTGGTTGAACGCGCGGGCGGGAGACCCGCCCACCCTACGTTATGGTGGCAACTGCGCGGTCAGTGCCCCGAATGCGCGCTATACGTCAAGGGCCGCACCGGCACCTTCACCTTCACATCCTGGCGCTTGCCCGCCGCATCCTGCACTTGCAGGGTCAGCTCGACGCTTTCCCCTTCCTTCACCTGGCGCTTCAGGTCCATCAGCATCACGTGGTAGCCGCCGCTGGCCAGGTTGACCTTTTTCCCGGCCGGCAGTTCGATGGACTCGACGCGGCGCATGCGCATGGTCTGGCCGTCCATCGCCATCTCGTGCAGCTCGCTGCGGCCGGCCACTTCGGCCTGCACGCCGACCAGGCGCGCCGGTGCGGCCGACTGCACCTGCATGAAGGCGCCGGTCACCTTCTGGGCCGGCACGGTGGCGCGGATCCAGGGATCGGTGACGCTGACCTGGGCCAGGGCGGAGGCGGACAGCAGGCCGCCTGCGACGAGTAGAGCGAGGGATGCTTTCATGGCGCGCTTCGGGTAAATGGGTGGAGCGGAAATTATAGCGTCAGGCTGCGCCGCGCAGGTAAGTGCGCTCGACCAGCACGGTGTCGACGCCGTCGGTCAGCCACACCTGCGCATCCTGGATCGTGCACTGCAGCCCCATGTTGCGCTTCGCCATCCGCTCGAGCTGGGCGCTGGCCTCGTGCGGGATGTTCACCACCGAGACGTTGCGGGCACGGTCGATCTTGCCCGCGATGCCCCTGAACCAGATGTCGCTGGTGGCGCTGTAGCTGTACACGACGACTTTTTCGGCGCGCCCGGCGGCTTTCAGCAGGCGCTTCTCGTCGGGCTGGCCGACCTCGATCCACAGGTCGATGGCGCCGGTCAGGTCCTTCTGCCACATGGCCGGCTCCTCGACGTCGAACAGGTCCTTGGTGAACGCGAGCGCGGGATCGGCGTGCAGGGCGAAGGCCAGCACCCGGATCATCACGCGCTCGTCGGTCTCGGACGGGTGGCGCGCGATGGTCAGGCTGTGGTCGCCGTAGTAGTTGCGGTCCATGTCGGCGATCGACAGGTCGGCCTTGTAGATGGTTGCTTTGAGAGCCATGGGTGAAATCGGTTGCGGGTTGCGGGTGGATCAGGACAGCCCGCTATTGTCGCATGCGCCGCCCCCGGCCGGGGCGAAAGCGGTATAGTCTCGTCGTCAACGTTTGCAACTACCTATCAGGATGGAGACCCCGATGACCAATGCATTCCCCCCGAACCAGCAGTTCCGCCTCGCCGCCCGTCCGCTCGGCATGCCGCGCCGCGAAGACTGGGACTTCCACGAAGAAGCCGTGGGCGAAGCAGCAAGCGGCGGCATCGTCGTCAAGGTCCTGTACCTGTCGCTCGATCCGGCCATGCGCGGCTGGATGAACGAAGGCAAGTCGTACATCCGGCCGGTGGCGATCGGCGAGGTGATGCGCGCCGGCGGCCTGGGGATCGTGGTCGACTCGAAGTCGCCCCGCTTCGCGGTCGGCGACTACGTGGTCGGCGGCACCGGGGTGCAGCGCTACTGGTGCGGCCCGGCCGACGACAAGGCGGCCGCCTTCACGAAAATCGACCCGCTCCTGGCGCCCCTGACGGCCTGGCTCAACACGCTCGGCATGCCGGGCATGACCGCTTTCTTCGGCCTGCGCGAAGTTGGCCAGCCCAAGCCTGGAGAGACGGTGGTGGTCTCGGGCGCGGCCGGCGCGGTCGGCATGACGGTCGGCCAGGTCGCCAAAAAGATGGGCTGCCGCGTGGTCGGCATCGCCGGGGGCCAGGACAAATGCCGCTTCGTGGTCGAGCAGCTCGGCTTCGACGCCTGCATCGACTACAAGGCCGGACCGGTAGCAGCCGGCCTGAAGCAACACTGCCCGCAGGGCGTGGACGTCTATTTCGACAACGTCGGCGGCGAGATCCTGGACGCGGTCCTCACCCGCATCAACATGAAGGCGCGCATCGTGATCTGCGGCGCGATCTCGCAGTACAACGCCACCAGCCAGGTGAAGGGACCGGCCAACTACCTGTCGCTGCTGGTGAACCGGGCGCGCATGGAAGGCATGGTCGTGTTCGACTACGCGCCGCGCTATGCCGAGGGCGTGGCCACGCTCGCGGGCTGGATGCAGGAAGGCAGCGTCAAGAGCATCGAGGACGTGACCACAGGCTTCGAGCGCTTCCCCGAGGCGCTCCTGATGCTCTTCGAGGGCAAGAACCTCGGCAAGCTGGTGCTGAAGGTGGCGGACGCCTGAACCGGCCCGCTTTCGCCTGCCCGTTGACGCGGGCAAAACGCATTGCAGATTCACTGAACTTATCTTCATCTCGCACGTCTACGTCGATTTACGTCGTCGATAGCCTTGCGAGGTGAACATGGTTCAGTTTCCACACTCCGTTGCCACAATTGGCGCCGGCCGGCCGTAGCGGAGCACGGCCATGGCCCATACCTCACCCGCACCGGAACCCGCCGGCGGCATCCTGGCGCAGCTGCGCACCGACCACGAACGCGTGCGCGCCCTGTTCCATGCCTTTGCCCTGATCGACCGCGAGGAAGAAGCCCAGCGCGCCCGTACGATCGACGAATTGTGCGACCTGCTCGCAACCCACGCCCTGCTCGAGGATGAACTGTTCTATCCGGCGCTGCGCGGCGTGGTCGACGACGCCCTGCTGGAAGACGCGGCGCTGGAACACGACAGCAGCGGCGAATTGGTTGACCAGCTGGGCGCCCTGTTCCCCGACAACGACTACTTCGACGTCACCGTGGCGGTGCTGGCCGAGGAGGTCGAACGCCATGTCGCCTTCGAGGAGAGCGTGCTGTTCCCGGCACTGGCGCGCGCCGGCGTCGACCAGCTGGCGCTGGGACTGCACATGCACGCGCGCCGCGCCCGGCTCGAGGCCGACCTGGCAGCCCCGCCTTCCGCCATCGACGGCAGCGAACCGCGCGGCCTGCTGCACGGCGCCACCGGCCGCCTGCGCGAACGCCGCGCGCGCCCGCGCTGAGCGCTCGCGCCCGTGCCGGTGCACGGCGGTCCCGGCGTGAAGGAACTAACGCTTCAGCCTTCCCTCTAAACGGCACGAGCGCATCCATACGCGCTCGCGGGTACCTGTTTCGACAGACTTCGACAGCCTAGGGCACAAGGAGAGCGACATGGCGACAAGCAAAGACAACGGCAAGGGCAGCATCCAGAAGAGCGGGACGCCGGCCAAGCGCGGTTTCGCGGCAATGGACCAGAACCAGCAGCGCGAGATCGCCAGCAAGGGCGGACAGGCGGCGCACCAGAAGGGCACCGCCCACGAGTTCGACTCCGAGGAAGCGCGCCGCGCCGGCCAGAAAGGCGGCGAGGCGGTCAGCCGCAACCGCGCCCACATGGCCGACATCGGGCGCAAGGGCGGCGAAAGCCGCCAGTCGGCCCAGCGCGCGGCCGCCGCCGCCAAGACGGCGGCCAACCGGCAGGGGGAGAAGCAGGACTGACGAGGCTTGCGACTGACAAGCCTTGCGGATGGCAGACCGGTCTTCGGGAAGACCTGCTGACAAATCACCAACACTTCAGTTCATCCTCCCTACCCGTCATCGCTGCCGCCGGCAGCGATGACGTCCGGCGGCTTCCCGGCCGGCGCGGCACCGTGCTACGATTGCCGCCCCATGCACAAACTCCCCTACCTCACCGCCTACCCCGACAGCCTGCGCGCCCAGGTCGGCCAGCTCATCGATGCCGGCAGGCTCGGCGAGACCCTGCTGCAGCGCTACCCCGATGCCCACGGCATCCGCACCGACAAGGCCTTGTACGCCTACGTGCAGGACCTGAAGGACGACTACCTGCGCCAGGCCGATCCGGTCACCAAGGTGGCCTTCGACAGCAAGATCCACGTGGTCCAGCATGCGCTCGGGCTGCACACCGCGGTGTCGCGGGTCCAGGGCAGCCGCCTGAAGGCCAAGCGCGAGATCCGCGTCGCCAGCGTGTTCCGCGACACGCCCCTGCCTTTTCTTCGCATGATCGCGGTGCACGAACTGGCCCACCTGAAGGAGAAGGAGCACGACAAGGCCTTCTACAAACTGTGTTGCTGGATGGAGCCGCATTACCATCAGCTCGAATTCGACCTGCGCCTCTACCTGACCTGGCTCGACCTGGGCGGCCGGCGCCTGTGGGGCGCCCTGCCACCGGTCGTTGCCATCGAACAACAAGAATTGTCAGATTGATTCGTTGCCCGCTGTAAATAACTCGACTTTAATTATTGCTTTGGGTAAAGTTGGATGTCGCCTGTCCGCCCCAGGACATGCCTTGCTCTTCCAGGCCGTCACAGCGGCGCACCAACATCATGACGCACCAGTTTTCCCTGACCGGCGCTCCCGCGCCCTCACCGCTACCGGTTGCCCTGCGTGGCGCCCCACTTGCCTGCGCCCTGCTGGCTGCCGCCCTGGCCGGCCCTGCGTCGGCCGCCGACCCGGCATCCGCGCCGCCGACGTGGAAGTTTTCCGGCTTCGGCACGCTCGGCGCGGTCCATGCCAGCAGCCGCACGGCCGACTTTACCTCTTCGGTCCTGCACGCCACCGGCGCCGGCTATAGCGAGCGCTGGAGCCCGGACGTCGACAGCCGCCTGGGCGCCCAGCTCGACCTGTCCCTGGGACGCTGGTCGGCCGTGGTCCAGGTGGTCAGCGAACAGAACCTGGAAGGCAGCTACCGCCCACGCGTGGAGTGGGCCAACGTCAAGTACCAGCTGACGCCCGACCTGGCGCTACGCGCCGGGCGCATCGCGCTACCGGTGTTCCTGGCGGCCGACTACCGCAAGGTCGGCTATACCATGCCCTGGATCCGTCCTCCGGTCGAGGTCTATGGCGCACTGCCGGTGTCCAGCAGCGACGGGGTCGACGCCACCTGGCGCTGGAGCAGCGGCGCCACCCGCCATGCGACCCAGGGCTTCTTCGGCCGCACCGACACCCACCTGTACGGGGATCGCCGCCTGCAGGCGCGCCAGATCGCCGGCCTGTCGCACAGCATCGAGCATGGCGCGCTCAGCGCCCGCATGTCGGTGCTCAGCACGCGCCTGACGGCCGGCATCGGCACCGAAGTGTTCACCGCCCTGCGTGCCTTCGGCGCCCCGGGCGCGGCGCTGGCGGCTCGCTATGCGATCGAGGACAAGCGCGTCGGCATGGTCAGTGCCGGCTTCAGCTACGACCCGGGCCAGTGGTTCCTGACCGCGGAGGCCGGGCGCGCCCACACGAATTCGCTACTGGGCAGCACTACCACCATGTACGCGGGCACCGGCTACCGCTTCGACAGCCTGACGCCGTGGCTCGGCTACGCCCGCGTGCGCGCCCACGGGGCCACCAGCGACCCGGGCCTGCCGCTGGCAGCTCTGCCGGCGGCGCTGCGCCCGACGGCCGCGATGCTGAATGCGGGCCTGAACGTCTACCTGTCGACCATCCCGGTGCAGTCCACCGTCAGCGCGGGCCTGCGCTGGGACCTGGCGACGGACGCCGCGCTCAAGCTCCAGTACGACCGGGTGAGCCCGAATACGGGTTCGCGCGGCACCCTGATCAACCAGCAGGCCGGGTTCCGCTCCGGCCAGACCGTGCACGTCGCGAGCGTCGCGCTCGACTTCGTGTTCTGAGGCGGCCATGGGTATCCGTTTCCGACATTTCCGTTTCCGACACCTGTTTACCGCCGCCGCCCTGATGCTGGCGCAGGCCGCATCAGGCAACGCTTCGGCCGAGCTGGTGGTGATCGTCTCCGCGCGCAATCCGCTGCCGGCCCTGTCCGGCGACCAGGTCGCCGCGATCTTCCTCGGCCAGGCCGGGCGCTTCCCCGACGGCGCCGAAGCCGTCGCCCTCGACCAGCGCCTGGGCTCGACCGAGCGCAACCAGTTCTACACCCAGGTCACCGGCAAGAACCCGGCCCTGCTCAAGGCCCACTGGTCGAAGATGGTGTTCACCGGCCGTGGCCAGCCGCCGCGCGAACTGGCCGACAGCGCCGCGGTGCGCCGCCTAGTGGCCGACAATCCCGCCATGATCGGCTACATCGACCGCTCCGCGCTCGACGCCAGCGTGCGCCCGGTGCTGGTGCTGCGCTGAGGCCATGGACAGCCTGGCCCCGACCGCCCTCGCCCAGCCCGCGCCGCCCGCCCTTCCCGTGGAACGACGGCGCACCGCACTGGCGCGCTGGCTCGGGAGCGGCCTGGAAACCCACATCGCCCTGCCCCTGTTCGCCCTGCTGCTGGTGGTGGCGCTGTGGACCGCCGCCTTGCACATGGTCCGCGCCGAAGAACGGGCCTCGCACGAAGCCGCACGCGAGGCCACCCGCGAGCTGGTCGACACCTACGAAGCCCAGCTGGCGCGCAGCCTGAGCGGGATCGACCAGACCCTGCGCGTGCTGCAGTACGCGGTCGAGATGAACGGCGCCGGCGCCGCCCTGGACGCGCTCGGTGCCAAGGGCCTGCTGCCGCCCGGCCTGGTGTTCCAGGTGGCGATCATCGGGGCGGACGGCCGGGTCCTGGCCAGCAATCCGCGCGCGCGCGCCGGCGCCGACGTCTCGCGCGCAGCCTGGTTCGCCTGGCACCGCGAGCACACCGGCGACATCCCCTTCGTGAGCGACACCATCGGCCGGCGCGAAGCGCACGTGGTGTTCTCGCGCCGCATCAACGATGCGGGCGGGCGCTTCGCCGGCGTGGCCAGCGTGGCGGTGGATCCGGACTATTTCACGATTTCCTACGAGCGCCCGCGCCTGGGCGACCGGGGCCTGCTCGGCGTGACCGGCAGCGACGGCATCGTGCGCGCGGTACGGGTCGGCGAAGCCGTGTCCTGGGGCCAGCGCATCGCCCCCGGCAAGCCCGACAGCGTGCTGCTGCGCCCCAGCACCATCGACGGTGTGCTGCGCTACACCGGCACGCGCCCGCTGGGCGGCTTCCCGCTGGTGGCGGTGGTCGGCCTCGCCGAATCCGAGCAGATGGCCGGGTTCCGCGCGCGCCGCCGCGCCTGGCTGCTCGGCGCCGGCGCCGGCACCGCCCTGCTGCTGGTGGTGGTCGGCCTGGTCAGCGCCTGGTCCTGGCAGCTGGCCAAGGCGCGCCGGCGCGAACGGCTGGCGCAGGAAACCTATGCCGCCGCATCCGAGGCCAGCCTGGACGCCTTTTTCGTGCTGCGCACCGTGCCCGGCCCCGACGGCGGGGTGGACGACTTCGTGATCGAGACCACCAACTCGCGCGCCGAACAGCTCACCGGGCTGTCCAAGGATCGCATGGCCGGCAGGCGCACATCGAGGCTGCTGCCGGCCTCCTTCGGCCAAGGCATCTTCGACGACCTGTCGGCGGTGGCCGGCGACGGCGTGGCGCGCGAAGCCGAATGGCTGGCCCACATGGCGGCCGACGAAGACCGCTGGCTGCACCGCCAGGTGGTGCCGGTCGAAGGCGGCGTGGTGGCGATCGTGCGCGACATCACCGAGCGCAAGCTGGCCGAGCAGCGCATCCGCCACCTGGCCCACCATGACGACCTGACCGGCCTGCCCAACCGCAGCCTGCTGCGCGACCGCCTCGGCCAGGCCATCCGCGACGCCGAACGCAAGGGCGGCGCGGTGGGCCTGGCCTTCATCGACCTGGACGGCTTCAAGCTGGTCAACGACGGCCTCGGCCACAATGCCGGCGACGAACTGCTGAAGGTGGTGGGCGAGCGCATGGGCCGCTGCCTGCGCCGCAACGACACCCTGGCACGCTTCGGCGGCGACGAGTTCGTGATCCTGCTGCCCGACCTGTCGGGCGACCCGATGGCGATCACGCCGCTGCTGGAAAAAGTGCGCCAGGCCGTCACCGAACCGGTCGAGGTCGAGGGCCAGGAAGTGCAGGTCAGCTGCAGCATGGGCGTGGTGCTCTACCCGCGCGACGGCGAGGACGCCAACACCCTCATGATGAATGCCGACGCGGCGATGTACCGCGCCAAGGAGAACAAGGACAGCTTCCAGTTCTACGCCAGCGAGATGAACGCCAGCGTGGAAGAAAAGCTGGTGCTGCTGGAGGGCATGCGCAGCGCCCTGGACGACTGTCTCGATTCCGGCTGCGCCCCAGGGGTCTGCCAGTTCCAGCTGCTGTACCAGCCCAAGGTCGACCTGCGCAGCGGACGCGTGTTCGGGGTCGAGGCCCTGATCCGCTGGCAGCACCCGGAACAGGGCATGATCTCGCCGCAACGCTTCATCGGCCTGGCCGAGGAGAGCGGCCTGATCGTGCCGCTGGGCGAATGGGTGGTGCGCACCGCCTGCGCCCAGGCCCAGGCCTGGCGCGCCGCCGGCCTGCCTCCCCTGAGCGTCTCGGTCAACGTGTCGGCCCGCCAGTTCGAGGAAAAGCGCCTGGTCGAGCGCATCGCCGAGGCCCTGCGCGCAACAGGCCTGCCGCCGGAAGCGCTCGAGGTCGAGGTCACGGAAAGCTCGATCATGCGCGACCTGGCGCGCTCGGTCGAGAAGATGCGCGAACTCAAAAGCATGGGCGTGTCGCTCTCGATCGACGATTTCGGCACCGGCTATTCGAGCCTGTCGGCCCTGAAATCCTTCCCGATCAGCCGCCTGAAGATCGACAAGAGCTTTGTCAGCGACCTGGCCGACAGCCTTGACGACCAGGCCATCGCGATGGCCGTGATCTCGCTCGGCCACAAGCTGAACCTGCGCGTGATCGCCGAAGGCGTCGAGACCGAGGAGCAGCGCGAGTTCCTGCGCGCCAACGACTGCGACGAGATGCAGGGCTACCTGTACAGCCGTCCGGTGCCGCCCGAGCGCATCGCCGCGCTGCTGGCGGCCCAGGCGGCAGCCATGCCGGAGCCGGCGTGAATCCGCTGCGCCGCCTCGTTCGGTTCCTGTGCGGGAGCGACCCCGGCCTGCGCCGCATGCTGCAGTACTGGGCCGCGACCTGCGTGCTGTACGTGGCCTGCATCCTCCTGCTGCTGGCCCAGGTGGCCGAGGGCATGGCCGACCCGGCGGCATCCTACCGGCTGATCGGCTGGGGTGGCTGCGGTGCCCTTGCCTTCTACCTGCTGATCCGCGCCAGCGGCCGCCTGCGGCTGGCGTCCGACCAGTTGGCGGTCTCACAGGCCGTGTTCTCGCTGGCCTGCTGCATGGCAGCCTACGCGATCTCGGGGCCGCTGCGCGCCGCGGTGCTGGTCATGCCCGTGCTGGTGATCGTATTCTGCATGTTCGCCGCGCGGCCGCGCCAGACCCTGCTGCTCTCGGCCGGTACCCTGGTCGCCATGGGCGCCACCATGTACTGGCTGCAGGCGCGCGACCCGCTGCGCCATCCTCCGGTGGTCGAGGCGATCACCTTCGGCTACCTGGCCGGAGCCCTGCTCGCCACCGCGGTGCTGAGCGTCGAGATGAGCAAGCTGCGCGCGCGCCTGAAGCAGAAGCGCCGCGAACTGACCGACGCACTGGATACCATCCGCGTGCTGGCGACGGTGGACGAACTCACCTCGCTGGTGAACCGGCGCCGCATGCACGAGGTCCTGGCGGCCGAGGAGCGGCGCCAGGCCGAAGGACGGGGCGCGTGCATCGCCCTGCTCGACATCGATTATTTCAAGCAGGTCAACGACCAGTACGGCCATGCCGCCGGCGACGCCGTACTGCGCAGTTTCGCGCAGGCAGGACGCGCCTCGCTGCGCGCCAACGACGTGCTGGCGCGCTGGGGCGGAGAAGAATTCCTGCTGCTGCTGCCGGACGCCGCCCCCGAGGATGCGCGGCTGGTGCTCGAGCGCATGGCCGAACGCGTGCACACCATGTCGATCGAAGGCCTGGATGGCCATCGCATCAGCTTCTCGGCCGGCCTGGCCACGCGCCGCGACGGCGAACCCTTCGCCGACGCCATCCACCGCGCCGACAAGGCCCTGTACGCCGCCAAGCAGGCCGGGCGCGACCGCATCGTGCTGGCCTGAAGCCGCACGCGGCGGGACGCCGCCGCGCAGGCTGTTTTGCTACCATGCGGCCATGACGATCCGCATCCTGTTAGTCGATGACCTGTTGTTCGACGTGATCCTGACCCGCCGCGCCCTCGAGGGGTGCGGCGTCCCGCACGAGATCGTGGTGGCCAGCGACGGCGAGGAAGCCTGGCAACTGGCCGGCGAACGCCGCTTCGACCTGCTCCTGCTCGACCTCAAGATGCCGCGCGTGGACGGCTTCGACCTATTGCAGCGCCTGCGCGAGCGCGCCGCCAGCCGGCTGCCCGTCATTGTCCTGTCGGGATCGTCCCTGATGGCCGACCGCGCACGCGCCGACGCCCTGGGGGCGATCGAGTACGTGCACAAGGCGCTCGACTACGAGGAGTTCCAGCACGCGCTGCGGGCCGCGCTGGGGCGGCACGGGTTCTGCTAAGTACTCGACAAGAAATAAATGTGTGGGCAAGCACTTAGGCCTTGAGCAGGCGCGGCAAGTCCTTGCCCGGGGCCACGCTCGGGAACAAGCTGCGCGCCACCTTGCCCGGCTCGATGCGGAAGGCTTCGGCGCACACCTGGCTGATCAGGGTGTCCAGGCCCAGGGTCGGACGCAGGTCGCGGCCGTCGAGCAGCTCGGCGGGTTTCAGGCCCGGCCAGTCGGCCAGCACCCGCCCGCCCTGCACCGCGCCGCCCACCAGCATGGCGCAGGCGCCGGTGCCGTGGTCGGTGCCGCCGGTGCCGTTGGCGGCCGCGGTGCGCCCGAACTCGGTCGCCACCAGCACCACGGTCTGGTCCCATACAGGCCCCAGGCCGTCGCGCAGGCCCTTGACCAGCTCGTCGAGGTTGCGCAGCTGTCCGGCCAGGCGGCCGTTCTGGCCGCTGTGGGTGTCCCAGCCGCCGGTCTCGATCATGGCGATGCGCGGGCCGTCGGCGCGGCCCAGGAAGTTGGCGGCCATGCGCCCCGTCTCCTCCGGCCTCTGGCCGCCCCTGCGGCCATCCATGCCCCCTGCCATGCCGCGCGCGTCCTGGGCCGCCGACCACAGCGCATGCAGCTGCGGGTCGCGCGCATAGAGCTGGGCCACGCGGTTCATCAGGTCGTCGTTCGGTTCGGCCAGGCCCGAGGGCGCATACGAGGTCACCGGCAGGGTGCCACGCAGGGCCTGGGGCACGGTCGGCGCGAAGGCGATCGCGCCTTTCCCGTGCGGCGACACCAGGCCCGCCAGGCGGTTCATCCAGCCGTCTTTCAAGGCATAGGGTGCGGCGCCGCCGGTCTCGAGGATGTTCTGGCCGTCGAAGTGCGAGCGCTCGCGGTAGGGCGAAGCGACCGCGTGGAAGAAGCCGGCCTGGCCCGCCTGGTAGAGGGCGCCCATATTGGCCAGCGCGGGATGCAGGGCGAAGCTGCCGTCGAGCTTGATGGCGGATTCCGGCTCGATCGCGAGTGCTCCGCGCAGTCCGGCGTAGGCCGGATCCGCGTACGGAATCACGGTGTTCAGGCCGTCGGCCGCGCCGCGCTGGATGATGAAGACGAAGCGGCGCTCGGTGGGCAGCGCGGCCTCGGCGAAGACCACGCGCGGCGCGGCCGCCAGGGCTGCTGCTGCGCTCAGGAAGGCACGTCGGTTCAGGACCATCTCATCTCCTCAGGAAATCGGGCGAAGCAAGCAGCAGGGCCAGCGCGGTGGCCGGGCTGTCGGAACGGGCGATGGCCTGGCGCGTGTCGTCGGCCAGGGCCGGCAACACCCGCGGCGCCAGCGCACGGGCGTCGACCTGGCCCGCGCCCTGGGCGCCGAAGCGCTGCGCCACCTCGACCCGGCGCAGCAGCGCATCGGGCGCGGCCCAGGCGCCCGCCGCGTCGCCCCAGCCGGCCGGCGAGCCGGGCCGCCACACGGGCTGGCCCAGCTGGTTCATCAGGTTGGCCGCCTGCTGCGGGGGCAGCTCGCGGCGGTCTAACGCGCGCAGGCTCGACACCGCCCAGTCCCACGGCGACTTGAACTTGCCCGGGCCCGGCGCCCAGGTTTCCGGCGCCAGCACCAGTTCGCGGTAGACGGCCGGCAGGTCGCCGCCGCTTTTTTTGAAGGTGGCGGCCAGGCGCTGCACCAGGCTGGCGGGCGGCTCGTCGGCGACGAAGTGGCGCGCGAGCTTGAGCGCGATGTGGTCGGCGGTGGCAGGCGCCGCCGCCAGGTCGCGCAGGATGGCGCGCGCCTGCTCCTCGCCGCCTGCCGCATAGCTGCGCCCCAGCACGCGCCGTTCGCCCGGTTCGTGCAGGTTGGCGGCGAAGCGGAACGGTTCCACCGGCGCCGGGGTGTCTGCGCCGACGCCGCCGGCGTCCGGCAGGGTGGAGCCGGTGAGCGCGCGCGCGAATTCGGTCACGTCGTTCTGGGTGTAGCCGCTGCGCACGCCCAGGGTGTGCAGCTCGAGGATCTCGCGCGCCAGATTCTCGTTCAGGCCCCCGTTGTTGCGCTGGCGCTGGCGCGCGCGGCGCCCGGCCTGGCTGTCGGGGCCGATCGAACGCTCCTGGTCGAGGTAGACCAGCATGGCCGGATGGCGCACCGCCGCCAGCAGCAGGTCGTCGAAGCGCCCCAGGATGTGGGGGCGGATGGCATCGAGCTCGAAGGCGCCGGCCAGCCCGGTCACCGGATTCTTGTCGACCGAGACGGCGAAATGGTTGGCCCAGAAGTGCACCAGGCGCTCGGCGAAGGGAGCGGGCGACTGCAGCGAGCTGGCCAGGCGCGCGCCGACGGCGGCGCGGTAGTTCTCCGCATCCTTGCGCCGGTGTTCTTCGCGCAGGGTGGCGCGCCCTTCTTGCGGCGCCTGGCGCAGCGCGCGCTGCTGGGTCACCCATCCGGCCGCCAGCACCGGCGTGCGCGGCAAGGACTGCCAGGGCGCGGGCAGCGCCTCATAGGTGTCGAGCTGGGACAGCAGCCAGCGGCGCGGGTCGGCCGGCATCGGGTCGCCGGGGCGGGCGCCGAGGCCGAAGCGGTTCAGGGCAATCGATTCAGCAAGCATGGGCAGGGCCTTCGCTGGAGGGGGTGCGGTATCGGGAACGTCTGCATCTCTCTGTATTCCCGTCGAGGTACGGAATAGTTCCAGATTTTTTTACAGCAATGCCCCACGCATGGCCCGGGCCGGGTGGCGCGCCTCAGGCCGTGCTGCGCAGGCTGCGGATCAGGGCATCCGGATCGGCGTCGACCCGCATCAGGCCCAGGTGCTCGGGGCGCACGAAGCCTTGCGCCGACTGGTGGCGGACAAACGCCACCAGGCCGTCCCAGAAGCCGGCGGCGTTGAGCAGGCCGATCGGCTTGGCGTGGATCCCGAGCTGGGCCCAGGTCAGCATCTCGAACAGTTCTTCCAGCGTGCCCATCCCGCCCGGCATGGCGATGAAGCCTTCGGACAGCTCGGCCATCATCGCTTTGCGCTCGTGCATGTCCTTCACCACGAACAAGCGGGTCAGGCCGGCGTGGCCGACCTCGCGCTCGACCAGGGCTTTGGGAATCACGCCGGTGGCTTCGCCGCCCAGGCGCAGCACTTCGTCGGCGATGACGCCCATCAGGCCGACCTTGCCGCCGCCGTAGACCAGGCCGATGTTGTGTTCGACCAGGGCGGCGGCCAGGCCGCGCGCGGCGTCGGCATAAAGGGGATTGGCGCCGTGGGAGGCGCCGCAGTAGACGGCCAGGGTTTTCATCGTATGGAGTCGGGCATTACAAAAATTCGGCGCCGGGCCGGGCCTCGGCGGACAGCTTCTTGAGGTATTCCTCGGACAGCTTCTCGAACAGCAGGCGGGTGTCGCCGCGCAGGTAAGGGCCAAGCATCGCCAGCACCTGGTAGCAGCCGCGCGCCAGCGCGTCGGCGATGGCCTGCTGCTCGCTGTACTTGCGCGGATTGCGCACGTATTCGTAGGACAGCCAGTAGGTCGCCACCACCACCATGTTGGTGGCCATCGCGCCGATCTGCTGGTCCGAGGCCTCGAGCGAGCCTTCGCTGCGCAGGTCTTCGCACAGCTGGCGCGCCACCTTGATCTTGTGGGCCAGGATCGCCTTGAAGTGCAGTTCCAGCTTGCGGTTGCGCGACAGCAGGTCGTTGAGGTCGCGGTAGAAGAAGCGATAGCGCCAGATCAGCTCGAACATCAGGTGCAGGTAGAGCCACACGTCTTCCATGTTCGAGCGGCGGCCGGCCGGCACCGTGAGGATGCGCTCGATCTCGGTCTCGAACTGGACGAAGATGGAGTTGACGATGTCGTCCTTGTTGCGGAAGTGATAGTACAGGTTGCCGGGCGAGATGTTCATCTCCTCGGCGATGACCGTCGTCGTGATGTTCGGCTCGCCGAATTCGTTGAACAGCCTGAGCGAGAGCTCGAGGATGCGTTCACGGGTCCGGCGCGGAGCTTTTTGTTGCATGAAGGGCGAAGTATGTAATTCCAGCCCGGAGAATAACACCAAATGCTGTCATTGAGACAGCATCGGTCGGTTCAGGCACCCTGGTCTTCCTCGGGCGCCGCCGGTTTCGCGGCACGGCGCGTGCGCTTCTTCGGCGCGTCGGGCGCGGGCAGGCGCGACGCCAGCTCGGCCAGCATCATTTCGAGTTCGTCGACGCGGCGCCGCAAGGCCTCGACTTCGCTGCCGGCGGGCACGCCGATGGTGGCCAGGGCGCGCGCCACGCGCTCCTCGAACACCTGTTCCAGCTTGCCCCAGGAGCCGCCGCTGCGGCGCGCTGCGCGTTCGGCGGCGCGCGCCACGGTGCCGGAGGCTTGCTCGACCTCGCGCGCGCGGCGCGCCAGCACGCTGCCGTCGCGCACCAGGCGCGTGAACGAGCGGCCGCCCTCGCCCGCCTCCTGGGCCTTGGCGAAGGCGCCCAGGCCCGCCTGCCAGATCTGCTGGGCCGATGCGCGCACCGCGCGCGCCAGCGCCTCGTCGTCGTCCTCGTCGGGTAGTTTCCTGCTCATGACTCTGTCCTCTGAACCGCGTTCGGGCCATTGTAGGCACGCACGCTAGAACCCGGGTTCTAAAGGCGTCGCGTCAGGCCTTGGCGCGGCCGGCCTGCAGCGCCAGCGCGGCGCGGATGCGCTCGCGCAGGCTGAAGGCCGACACCGGCTTGGCGTAGTGGGCGTCGGCCACGCCCGACTGCAGCGCGGAGTCGATCTCGGCCAGGTCCTGCTGCCCGGTCAGCATCAGGCGCACCGTGCGCGGGTGGCGCGCCGCGACCGCGGCCAGGACCTCGGTGCCGCTCATGCCGGGCATCGCCTGGTCGCACAGGATCACTTCGACCGGCTCGCGCGCAAGCAGGTCCAGCGCCTCCGCGCCGGACGAGGCGGACAGCACCCGCAGGCCCTGGTCCGCCAGCATCTCGCCCAGCACGGCCAGCATGAAGGGATCGTCGTCGACCAGCAGGACGGTCGGCTGCGCGCCCTGGCGCGGCGGCGGCGCGGTGGGCGCCGCGGACGGCGCCGGGGTCACGGCGCGCGCTTCGTGCGGCGCAGCGGCGCCGGCCGGAAGAAAGGCCTCCAGCTCGGCCACGAAGCTCTCGGGTTCGATCGGCTTGCTGATGTAGCCGTCGAAGCCGGCGCCCAGCACCCGTTCGCGGTCGCCGGCCATGGCCAGGGCCGTGACGGCCAGCACCGGCACCTGGGCGAGATGGGGGTCGGCCTTGAGCGCGGCCACCACGTCGTAGCCGCTCATTCCGGGCAGGTGGATGTCGCAGGCCACCAGGTCGGGTGGCGCGGCGCGGGCGGCGGCGATGCCGCGCTCGCCGTCGGCGGCGCTGGCGACGGTGTGCCCGTAGGCGGTGAGCAGAAACGCCATCAGCTCAACGTTCGCAGGGTTGTCTTCGATGATGAGGATGCGTGCCAAGGCGGCGCTCCGGTTGCGGCGTTGCGATAATCGTAACACGGCGCACGTAAATACAAGCAGCGTGAGATGCGAGTCCCGCGACTACGACCCGGCTTTGTCCCGCTCTCGTGCGGCGGACGCGATTTCGCCCATCAGCGCGTCCAGCACGCGCCGGTTGCGCCCCAGCGCGACGTGGCCCACGCCGCCGAAGGCGAGATGGCGCGCGCCCGGCAGGATGCTCGAGCTCTGGGGCGCGATGATGTTGTCGTGGTGCGAATAAATCGAGGTGACCAGCGCGCGCGCGGCCGCGTCCTCGCCCTGCGCCAGCGCGCGCAGCCAGGCGCATTCGGGCGGCTCATCGCGCGCGGCCCGGCCTTGCGCGGCGCGCCGCATCTGGGCCGCGTTCAGGCCGAGGCCGAAGGCGGCCAGGCAGGTGCCGTGGTGCGGCGTGCCGAGCGTGATCACGCGCGCCACATGCGCGGTGCCGCAGGCGCGCATCCAGGCGCGCGCCACCAGTCCGCCCATGCTGTGGGCGACGATCACAACGCGGTCGGTCCGAGCGGCCTCGCACAAGGCCTCGACCGCACGCTGGACCAGGGGCGCATAGCCGTCGATGTCGCCCGTGAGCGGCTCGAGGTCGACCGAGGCATGGCTGATCCCGGCCGCATCCAGGCGCGGCACCAGGTGCGACCAGTAGCCGCTGTTGCAGCCGTAGCCGTGCAGCAGCAGCACCGGCGGCGCCTTCGACCCCGGATGGATGCGGGTGCGGGCGCTGGCGCGCGGCATGGTCCAGGAAGACTGCAGCATGCTGGCGCCGAACTCTTCCCCGAACATGCGCAGGCGCGCGCGCCAGCCGAGGCGAAACTCGCCCGGCGTAGGACTGGCAAAGCGCGCGCTCATCAGGAAGTTGTTGGCGTTGATGACGAGGCGCACCAATACCACGCTGCCCAGTCCCGCCGCCAATGCCTGCCAACGGCTGGCATCGAGGATGTTCATCGCCGCCAGGCCGATGGCCAGCGCGGCGAGTGCCTGCACCACGAGCAGCAGCTGGAGCAGGCGGCGCGCGCTCATGCCGCCAGCCGCGCCGCCGGACGGCCCGTCAGCTCCTGCGCCAGCCCGCTCGCCAGCTTGGCCGTCAAGCCGTAGATCGACAGCTGCGGATTGGCGCCGATCGAAGTCGGGAACAGCGAACCGTCGTGCACCGACAGGTTGTCCACGCCCCGGTAGCGGCCGCTCGGTGCGACCACGCCCAGGCGCTCGTCGCCCGCCATCGCGCAGCCGCCCATCACGTGGGCGGACACCACCCGGGTCAGCTGCGGCCCCTGGGGCAGCGCCGCGATGGCGGAGCGGGCCTGTTCCCAGGAAAGGTAGCGCGGCGCCATCTCGTGGGCAGGCTGGACGCCAGTGGCGCCGGCCGCGAACTGGATCTCGGCCATGCTCAGGAGCGCGCGGCGCGCGCCGTCCCACAGGTAGTCGCCGAGCGGATAGTCGAGCTCCGGGCTGCCGTCGGCGCGCAGGCGCACCGTGCCGCCCGGGGCGCCCTCGTGGAAGCCGTCGCGCAGCAGCGCCAGCATGCCGTGCATGTTGGCGAATTCGCGCATCAGCTGCGCATGGGCGTCGCCGAATCCGGCCATGGTGGTGGCCGCCAGCAGCGGATGCATGGGCGGCGTTTCCAGCTTGAAGCCGATCGGACCGTCGAGCGGACCGGCCAGGAAGTGGTCGGAATAGACGGTCTGCGGGGCGCCGGCCCAGGCTTCGACCCGCTGCGGGAAGAATGCGGCCGAGACGACGGTCGGGTGCAGGAAGGTGCGCTTGCCCAGCAGGCCGCTGGGATCGGGCGCCTTCGAGCGCAGCAGGAGCGCCGGCGAGTTGATGGCGCCGCCGGCCAGCACGTAGTGGCGCGCATGCAGGCGCAGCAGGTGGCCGGTCGGGTAAATGCCGGCGGCATCGAGCGCGCGGCATTCGACAAAACCAATGCGCTCGCCCTTGGCGACAAGGCGCTCGGCGCGGACGCGCGTGACCAGGGTGGCGCCGTGCTCCAGCGCCGCCGGGATGGTCGTCACCAGCATCGACTGCTTGGCATTGGTCGGGCAGCCCATGCCGCAGTAGCCCAGGTTCCAGCAACCGTTGACGTTGCGGCGAATGAGGCCGGTAGGGATCCCGAGCTTGCCGGCGCCGCGGCGCAGGACGTCGTTGTTTTCGTTGGGGGCGCCGGGCCAGTCCGCGATGTGCAGGCGCGCTTCCATCATCGCGAACCAGGGCGCCATGGCCTCGGGCGTCGCATCCGGCAGCGCGTAGTGGCGGCGCCACCAGTCGAGGGTGGCGGCCGGGGTGCGAAAGCTCGAGGTCCAGTTGACGGTGGTCGAGCCGCCCACGGTGCGGCCCTGGTAGATGTTGATGGCCTTGTCGCGCGTCTTGCGCGCGGCCGATTCCTGGTACAGCGACGGGTAGGCTTCGGCTTCGCGCATCCGGAAGTCGCGCGACGACTTCAAGGCGCCCTCTTCCACCACGATGACGGACAGGCCCGACCTGGCCAGGATCTCGGCCGTCACGCCGCCGCCGGCGCCGCTGCCGATGATGACCACGTCGGCCTCCAGGGTGCGGTCGGCGTCGAGCGTGGCGCCGTCGACGAGCTTCCAGCCCTTGGCGATGCCGGCTTCGATCGGATCGGGGATCAAGCGCTCGCTCATGAGAGCTCCTTCATCGGTCCCGGATAGCCGGTGGCGGGCCAGCTGGCCGGCTGTGCATACCAGGCGCCCAGCACCAGGTCGTGCAGCGCGTGATAGGCGCTGCGCAGCAGGCCAAGATGGTGCAGGCGCCAGTCCTGCAGGAAGGCGGCGACGTCTTCATGGCGCGCATGGCTCCAGCCGCCGGACACCTTGGTGAGCAGGCGCCGCGCGGGCGCCAGTGCGAGCAGGCCGAACAGGTCCTGCACTTCCTTCTGGGTGGCGGGCGGCAGGCCGAGGATGGCGGCGTGCACGCCCTCGATGATGGATGCCAGCGCGGCGTCCCGTCCCTGTCCCTGCGGCAGCGCGCCGGCCAGGATCACCGGCGCGATCGCGTGCAGGGCCGCGCGCGCCTCGCCGTCGAGGGCGAAGCGGTGCGGCGGTTCAGGGTGGGTGGCGCGGTAGAGCGCGCCCCCGGCCGCCAGCGCCAGTGCGGCCAGGCCGCCGGCTGTCAAGAAGGTGCGTCGTGATGTCCCCATTGCTGCCTCTAGTCTTTTGGCTAGTGTACGCCAAAGAAAATCCGGGTTTGGGTGACAGAACTAGAGGAAGGCGTCTAAGGGGCCAGTCCCATCTGTTCGAGGCGCAGCAGGATCTCGGTACGGCGCTCGCGCTTGATGTCGATCCAGCTGCGCTCTTCGATGGCGCCGATCAGCGCATACAGGCCGTTCAAGTTGAACGCGGGATGCGCGGCACGCAGGCGCGCGTACAGCTCGAACGGGTCGGCCGCGCGCAGCGCCTCGGGCGTCGTGATGCCGGCCGCGACGAGCCAGGTTTCGGTCTGCGGACCGAGTCCTTTCATGTCGCGCAGCCGGGTTCCGCGGTCCTGCCCTGCCATACCTGTCTCTCCGAAAGAAACCACCATGCTAGCGTAGAATCCCATCCATGGAACTCATCGATTACCTCAACCGGCACTTCCTCACCCGCACACAGCTGCTCGCAGCCGGCGGCATCGGCTCCACACGGCTCGACGAGCTGATCGCCCGGGGCGGCATGCCGCAGCCGTCGTACCGCATCCGGCTCGGCATCCGCTGCGTGTCCTTCTTCGGCGAACATGAGGAAGACCACGAGACCGACTACTTCGCGACCGGCTATCCATCCTGGATCGCCATGCTGGAGGCGGGCAGTGAGGATCCGTTTGCGGTCTTTGCGCGGCGCTACCGCGCGGCCCTGGAGTCCCTGCCCTTGCGCACGGGCGCCCCCAAGCTGGGCGCCGGCCTGGAGGCGCACCTGCGCGACGAGTGGGGCCACTTCTTGTCGGGGACTTACGGCCTGTGCACGCGCTCCGGCCTGCCGGAAGACATCGCGGCCAAGGAACTGGCGATCTGCGTGATCAAGGAACTGACAGCCCAGGAGAACGCCGATCCGGACCGCGCACGCCTGCGCCAGGCCGTCGACCTGCTCGACCGCGCCAGCAGCCCGTTCGCGCCGCACGAACGCGCGCGCAGCTCGCGCCACCGCTACGTGGACCTGATGCGGCAGCGCTACGCACTCGCACCGGCCTGAAGTCGGCCACGTTCGCGCTTATTTTTTGGGAGCGTGCCGGATGATTTCGCGCGCGATCCCGCGCAGGATGTTCACTTCTTCGGTCTCGAGCTGGGTGCGGGCAAACAGGCGTTTCAGGCGCGGCATCAGCTTCTTCGGGTTGTTCGCGTTCAGGAAGCCAAGCGCCACCAGCGCCTCTTCCAGGTGCGCATACATGCCCTCGATCTGGGCCACGCTGGCGGCATCCCCCTGGAAGCCGACGCGGCGTGCTTCCACGGTGTCGCCGGCTGCGGCCTGGCGGCACTCGTAGGCCAGCACCTGGGCCGCCTGCGACAGATTGAGCGAAGAATAATCCGGGTTGGCCGGGATGTTGATCAGGACGTTGCACTGCTCGACGATTTCGTTGGGCAGGCCGACGCGCTCGTTGCCCAAGATAAGGGCCGGGTGCAACTCTCCCTGCGCCGCGGCGTGGGATGCAAACGCGCGCGGCGTCCATACGGGCGGCGAAAACTCGCGCAGGCGCGCCGACACGGCGGCGGCGAAGTTGCAGCCTTCCAGCGCCTCGCCGATCGTCGCCACCACGCGCGCACCCTGCAACACGTCGCCCGCGCCGCTGGCGAAGGCCACCGCTTCCGGGTCGTTCAGGGGATCCTCGCAGCGCGGCGCGACCAGCACCAGGTCGCCGAACCCCATGGTCTTCATGGCGCGCGCGACCGAGCCGACATTGCCCGCGCGGCTGGTCTCGACCAGCACGAAACGAAGCCTTTTAAAGAGAGATGTGTTGATTTCGGTCGGGTTCATTTAAAATAGCGCCAACGCGCGGTGCGGGACCATGGGATCCGGGATGAAGAAGTCCGGGATTTTAACGGGTTCGGCACCGCTTTGCTCTTTGTCATTCTCTATTTCAGCTGACCGTTCACGGCGCATCCAGGCGCGGTGGGCGTTCGCGTTTTTTCCACGGAAAGCCCCATGCACCCAATGCTCAACACGGCCATCAAGGCCGCCCGCCGCGCCGCCACCGTCATCAACCGCGCGTCCTTCGACCTCGATCGCATCACCATTTCTGAAAAAAATCACAACGATTTCGTCACCGACATCGACCAGGCGGCCGAACAGGCGATCGTGGAAACGCTGCTGAAAGCCTACCCCGACCACGCCATCCTGGCCGAGGAAAGCGGCGCGTCACGCAACCTGAATGACGAGAGCGAATTCGTGTGGATCATCGACCCGATCGACGGTACCACCAATTTCCTGCACGGCTACCCCAACTACTGCATCTCGATCGCCCTGCAACAGAAAGGCGTGATCACCAACGCTCTGGTCTACGACCCGGTGCGCAACGACCTGTTCACCGCCACCAAGGGCGCCGGCTCCTACCTGAACGACAAGCGCATCCGCGTGCGCAACCACGACCGCATCGGCAAGGCCCTGCTGTCGGCCGGCCACGGCCCGGATCCGCGCCAGCTGGCCGAATACCTGCGCATGTACGAAGTGGTCGCCTCGCGCTGCCACGGCGTGCGTAGCGGCGGCTCGGCCGCGCTGGAACTGGCCAACGTGGCGGCCGGCCGCATCGACGGTTTCTTCGAGAAAGGCCTGAAAGTGTGGGACATCGCCGCCGGCGCGCTGCTCGTGACCGAAGCGGGCGGCATCGTGGGCGAATTCAACGGCGAATCGGAATACCTGCACAAGGGCGACGTCATCGCCGCCGGTCCAAAGGTTTTCGGGGCCATGATCCCGCTCCTGTCGCCTTTCGCGTAAAATACCCGCTGTGCTTCCGGGGCCGGATCATCTTGCCCCGTTCACCGGACGGAAAGTCCCGGTCAGAAACTTTCCATAGAGAAACAACTCCTCTATAATCCCGGCTGTCACCCAGAGGGTGTGAAAAAAGCGGCCACGGCAAGGCGCCGAGTCGAAGACCGTACGAAAGTACGGCAAGACGAGGCAACGCTCGTGGACGAATTTTTCACAGCATCCAGGGGTGGTAGCGTCCGGCGTTACCGCGGTTACCACTGCGCCCGCCTGCAATGACTAATCCGATTTTCCCGGACTGGCGCCGCCTTTGGCGACGGGCCATCTTTTTATAAAGAATCTATGTCATTTTCTACTCTCGGTTTGTCCGACGCGATCGTTCGCGCGGTGACTGAACAAGGCTATACCTCCCCGACCCCGATCCAGGCCCAGGCCATCCCCGCCGTCCTGAACGGCGGCGACCTGCTGGCCGGCGCCCAGACCGGCACCGGCAAGACCGCCGGCTTCACCCTGCCGATCCTGCAACGCCTGTCGACCGATGCGGTCGGTACTGCGCTGAAGAGCAAGACCGCCCCGCGCGCGATCCGCGCCCTGGTCCTGACCCCGACCCGCGAGCTCGCGGCCCAGGTCGAGGAAAGCGTGCGCGTGTACGGCAAGTACACCAACCTGAATTCGGCCGTGATCTTCGGCGGCGTCGGCATCAACCCGCAGATCAAGCTGCTCAAGCAGGGCGTCGACATCCTGGTCGCCACCCCGGGCCGCCTGCTCGATCACGCGGGCCAGCGCACCGTCGACCTGTCGAAGATCGAGATCCTGATCCTGGACGAAGCCGACCGCATGCTGGACATGGGCTTCATCCACGATATCAAGAAAGTGCTGGCGATCCTGCCGCCCAAGCGCCAGAACCTGCTGTTCTCGGCCACCTTCTCGGACGACATCAAGGCCCTGGCCGACCGCCTGCTGAACAATCCGCAGTCGATCGAAGTGGCACGCCGCAATTCGACCGTGGAAGTGATCGCCCAGAAGATCCACCCGGTGGACCGCGACAAGAAGCACCCGATGCTGTCGCACCTGATCAAGGAAAACGACTGGCACCAGGTGCTGGTGTTCACCCGCACCAAGCACGGCGCCAACAAGCTGGTCGAACAGCTGGGCAAGGACGGCATCGGCGCGATGGCGATCCACGGCAACAAGAGCCAGACGGCGCGCACCAAGGCGCTGGCCGAGTTCAAGGACGGCAGCCTGCAGGTGCTGGTAGCGACCGACATCGCGGCGCGCGGCATCGACATCGACCAGCTGCCGCACGTGGTGAACTACGACCTGCCGAACGTGCCGGAAGACTACGTGCATCGCATCGGCCGTACCGGCCGCGCCGGCGCGACCGGTGAAGCCGTGTCGCTGGTGTGCGTGGACGAGCACCAGATGCTCAAGGACATCGAAAAGCTCATCAAGCAGACCCTGCCGCGCCAGGTGATTCCAGGCTTCGAGCCGGACCCGACCGCCAAGGCCCAGCCGATCCAGCTGCGCAGCGGCGCCCCTGGCCACGCCAACCGCGGCCGTCCGGGCGGCAGCCGCGGCGGCCAGGGCCAGCCGCGCAATGCCGGCGCCGGCGCCGGCGCCGGTAACGGCGCACGCCCAGCCAATGCCAACGGCGGCGGCAACCGCAACGCCAACCGCGGCCCGCGCTCCGGCGCCCCGCGCCAGGGCGGCCGCGACCGCTAAGCCGCCGGGCCCAGCGCGGCCCACCCAACAATGAGGGTCAGAGTCGAATTATCGGGAAACTTTAAATATTTCCGATTAATTCGACTCTGACCCTATTTATTTGTCTGGCGGCCTGAACCGTTCTTACTGTGGGGTCAGAGTCGAATTATTGGGAAAGAGTGTTAAATCCCGAATAATTCGACTCTGACCCCGTTTTTTCTAGATAGTTGATTACTCAAACACTTGCAAAGTATTGGCTTTGGGATTATGCTTGACTAATCAAATACTCATCAATGAAGGAGCTCCCCATGAATGACCTGCCCGACGTGACCGACAGCGCTGCGCCGCTCGACAGTCCGACCAGCGAGTTCTGCCTGCGCATGGCGCGCGCCTGGGCGACATTGTCGCGGCGCCTGGATAGCGCGCTCGGCAGCCACCACGGCATCAGCTTCGCCGACTATCAGTTGCTGTTGAATCTCCAGCGGGCGGAAGGGGGACGGCTGCGCCGGGTCGACCTGGCCGAGAAGCTGGGCCTGACCGCCTCCGGCGTGACCCGTTCGCTGCTGCCGCTGGAAAAGATCGGCCTGGTCGATCGCCAGAGCGATCCGCGCGATGCCCGGGTCGGCTACGCCATCATCACGGCGACCGGGAGCGAGCTGGTGACCAACGCCGGCGTGGTGGTGCACAACGTCAGCCGCATGATGCTGGGCGGGCCATCGCGCGCCCAGGTCGAAGCGACCTCGGCCCTGTTCGCCCAGCTCGCCGGCGGCCAGTAACGCACACCAACAGATTCGACACGGGCAGCGCGGCTGCCCATGGCCTCCCTTACCCGGAATCCGACCATGAACGACGCCACTGCGCTGCGGCGCGATCCGAATTTCACCTGGCTGATGAGCGGGGGCATCATCTCCGCCCTTGGCGACCAGTTCACCCTGATCGCCCTGCCCTGGCTGGTCCTCCAGCTCACCGGCGATCCGCTCGCGCTCGGCATGATGGTGGCCGTGATGGGCATCCCGCGCGCCATCCTGATCCTGTTCGGCGGCGCCCTGGTCGACCGCTATTCGCCCAAGAGCGTGCTGATGCTGACCAAGCACGTCAACACCGCGCTGCTGGTCGTGCTGGCCGCCCTGGTGCTGCTCGGCAAAGCCAGCCTGCCGCTGGTTGCCCTGCTGGCGGTCGGCCTGTCCGTGGCCTCGGCCTTCAGCATCCCGGCCGGCACCTCGATGCTGCCGCACGCCGTGCCGGCGCAGCAGCTGGGCGCGGCCAACGCGGCCATGATGGCGATGCGCCAGGTGACCATGCTGGCCGGGCCGCTGCTGGCGGGCCTGCTGTTCACGCTCGCGGGCGACGGCCGCGGCGGGGATGCGTGCGGCCTCGGCCTGGCCTTCGCCTTCGATGCCTTCACGTACGCGCTCTCGGCCTGGACCCTGTCCAGGGTCAGGCCGCTGGCCGCCGCCACGCCCGAAAAAACCGCCGAGCCGGTGCCGGTATTGCAGGCCGTCGGCGCCGGTCTGGCCACCGTATGGCGCGATCCGCAACTGCGTGCCGCTTTCGTCTACTGGGGACTGTGCGCCTGCGTGGTGGGCGGCCTGATGCAGGTGGCGCTGCCGCTGCTGGCCAGCGCGCGCTTGCATGGGGCGTCCGCCCTGGCCCTCTTGATGGGCGCCCACGGCGCCGGCGCGCTGGCCGGCATGGCGCTGTCCGGCGTGCTGGGACGGCGCCGGCTGGTCAACCTCGGCGTCACCCTGCTGCTGGTGGACGGGATGGTCGGCCTGCTGCTGGTGCCGATGGGCCTGGTGAGCGCAACCTGGCAAGGCATGCTGGTGCTGCTGGCGATCGGGGTGCTGGGCGGCTTCGTGCAGGTCGCCGTGTTCACCTGGATCCAGCAGCGCGTGCCCAAGGCCATGCTGGGACGGATGATGGGCATCTTCATGTTCGTCTTCATGGGCCTGGCGCCGCTGGCGGCGGCCGTCGCCGGCTGGCTCGCGAGCCTGTTCTCCCTGAGCCTGCTGTTCGCCGGCGCCGGGCTGTTCCTGCTGGTCGCGGCCCTGCTGGCCTGGTTGTTCACGCCGATGGCGGCGCTGGCCGACGCGCCCCCGGCACCGGCGCAGAATCGGCTAGGATAGGCGGTTCACCACGGAACCCATCATGCCGAAATTCGCCGCCAACCTCAGCCTGCTGTTCAACGAGCTCGATTTTCTCGACCGCTTCGCCAGCGCCCGCGGCGCCGGCTTCGATGCGGTCGAGTTCCTGTTCCCCTACGCCTTCGAGCCCGAGCAGATCCTGGGAAGACTGCAGCGCTACCGCCTCGAGCTGGTGCTGCACAACCTGCCGCCCGGCGACTGGGCCGCGGGCGAGCGCGGCCTGGCCTGCGATCCGCGCCGCACGGCGGAGTTCCAGGACGGCGTCGGCCTGGCGATCGACTACGCGCGCGAGCTTGGGGTGCGCCGCCTGCACTGCATGGCGGGCAAACTGCCGCCCAAGGTCCCGCGCGAGCGCGCCCATGCCGCCTATGTCGCCAACCTGCGCTACGCCGCCGCGCAATGCCGCGCCCACGGGATCGACCTGCTGATCGAGCCGATCAACACGCACGACATGCCTGGCTACTTCCTCACCGGCAGCGCCCAGGCGGTCGAGGTCATCGCGCAGGTCGGCGCCGACAACCTCTACCTGCAGTACGACATCTATCACATGCAGCGCATGGAAGGCGAGCCGACGTCGACCCTGCGCCGCCACCTGCCCCTGATCCGCCATATCCAGCTGGCCGACGTGCCCGGACGCCACCAGCCCGGCACCGGCGAAATCGATTATCCCTTCCTGTTTCGCCTGTTGGACGAGCTCGGTTATGACGGCTGGGTAGGCTGCGAATACGTCCCGCGCGGCGACACCCTCGCCTCGTTCGGATGGCTGGAACAGGAACGCGGGCGGGCCGCGGCCGCGCTGGACAGGGCGTGAACATTCGGGCAACATCGACGCTTTTTCTTGAGCAGGGAAACGCGATGATCCAGGGCTTGCGCACCGTCATTTACCCCGTCACCAACCTGACCGAGGCCAGTGCCTGGTACGAACAGGTCCTCGGCCGGGCGCCGTATTTCAGCGAAGTGTTCTACGTCGGCTTCGAGGTCGGCGGCTTCGAGCTGGGCCTGATTCCGGACGGCCAGCCGGGCAGCAATGGCGCCACCGCCTACTGGGGCACCGAAGACATCGATGCCGAAGTGGCGCGCCTGAGCGCCCTCGGCGCCGAAGTCGACGCAGCGGTGACCGACGTCGGCGGCGGCATCCGCGTGGCCACGGTGCGCGATCCCTACGGCAACCTGTTCGGTGTGATCCAGAATCCCCACTTCGACCGCAACAAGGTCGCCTGAACGCTCTCTCATTCCTGAGAAATTGAGCGCAAGCAAAACTTGCGCCGACGTAGTTTGAAACAATGGGAACTTTCGAGCCGCCCCGCGGCGAGGGAGGACCCACATGCTGCGTCAGCTATTCAACCGCCTGGCCTTGCTCCAGTTGCTGTGCGCCCTGCTGCTGGCCGGTTGCGCCACCACGACCGGCGGCCCGGTCAGCCTGCAGGAAGTACGCGAATTCGCCGACGCCTCGGCGCGCCTGGGCGGCTATGCCGAACTGGCGCGCCGCTACCGCGACACCTACGAGCGCGAACAGCCCTACCTCTCCCCCGCCGCCGACAAGGTGGCCAAGGAAAACGACGCCAAGCGCCGCGCCGTGTTCGACGACTTCATGGCGATCCAGAAGACCCTGGTGCTCTACATGCAGACCCTCAGCCTGCTGGCGGGCGATGCGCGCTACGACCTGTCGGACCGCATCGATGACTTGGGTAATGGCTTGAAAGCAAATACGGAGTCCGGCCTGCAGCAGCGCCACATCACGGCCTATACCGGCACGACGCGGCTGCTGACCCGGGTGATCGCATCCGGCTACCAGGGCCGCAGCGTCGAGACCATGGTGCGCGACGGCGACGCCGACGTGCAGGCCCTGCTCGATGCCATGATCTCGCTCACCCGCCTCTACTACAAGACCAACGAGAATGAAAAGAAGACGATCCTCGGCATCTTCGACGTCGAGATCCCGTTCTCGACGCGCAATTCGGACCGCATGCTCGTGACCCTGGCCAAGGTGCACTACCTGAACAAGGCCACCGAGTACAAGCTCATCGACCGCCGCTACGAGCTGGCCCTGCAGGGGCTGACCAAGGTGGCGCTCGGGCACCAGAAGATGCGCGAGAACCTCGGCAAGCTGTCGGACACTGAAGTCCGGCGCCTGCTGGCGACCTATGGACGCGACCTGCGCACCATCCGCGACGGGCTGTCCGGCGACTGAGAACCTATCCCAGTAGGGAGGAAAAAGTTGATGGTGATGCATGGCAAGCGCGGGCAAGGCGCGAGGACGCCGCATGGCGAGCCATGCAAGGACGAGCAACGCCGCACCCGCATGTCAGGCGCGCCAGCAACGACTCATCCCTACTGGGATAGGTTCTAATAGGAGGAAGCATGGCCACCACCCCCACCCGCCCGGCGCCCGCATCTGCCGACGCATCTCCGGCCGACGCTGCCGACGCCGCGGCTGCCGCGGACACCGTCGCCGCAAGTCCCCCCGTCGCCGCTGCCGGCAGCGACGGCAGCGCCCTGTCCAGCCAGGCGAAGATCGTCGAGCTGGCCGACCACCTGTCCGCCTGCGCCGACCAGCTGCACGAACGGGTGCTGAAGGAAATCCGCAGCTACGGCGGCAAGCCGGTGCCGGAAAACGTGCAGGACAAGGCGCGCGCGCTGCTGGAAGACGAGACCCTGCTGCGCCAGCGCGCCAACGGGTTATATGCGGACGCGGCCGCCTACATCGTCAAGGGCCTGGGCAAGCCGCAAGCCCACCTGGTCAAGCTGACCGCCGACGCGGCCGAGAAGATCCGCAAGATCGGCGTGATCGGGGAAGTGACGGGACTGGTGGGCGGGCTCCTGACCCTGGCGGGCGCAGCCGCGACCGGCCAGCCGCTGGCGATCCTGGCCGCCATCGAGAAGGTCGAAAAGCACGGCAAGGCGCTCGACGCACTCAAGCCCAAGCCGCCCGTCAAGGCGGGCTGAAGGCCGGCGCCCCGACCGCCCTGCGCTCAGGAGACGAGCTGGGGCCGGCTGCTGGGGTCGAAATCGGCCCAGTCGCCGTCGACAATGTTGCCTTCGGCGCGTTCGATGTGGTGGGCGCCCAGCTGGCGCAGCACGTCCACGGCACGGTCGGCCAGGCCGGCGTCGTCGAACGCCACCGCCACCAGCATGCCGGCTTCGCGCGGCGGAATCCGGTTCTCGCTGCTGCCCGCCTCGCTTTCGCCGCGCTCCTTCATCTTGGAAAAGCTGAACAGCGAACCGACGTGGCCGCCGACCAGGCCGCCGACGATCGGTCCGAGCGGGCCGGTGACGGGGGCCGTGGCCGCGCCGATCGCCGCGCCGACGGCGCCGCCGGTGGCAACGCCCTGCACGACGCCGGTTGGCGTCTCCTTGGCGCCCGGCGACTGGAGGTGGTCGCCGCCGATCGGGGTCTGGTCGTGCTGGCCCGGCTGGCTGAGGTAAAACCCGCTGATGCGGCCGGTATCGAAGCCTGCGTCGGCCAGCGCGGCGATCGCACGGTCGACTTCATCCTGAAGCTGGAAACGCCCTGCAATAATGGTGGACATAAGGGTTCTCCTGGATTTTGTTGGCTCAACTATGCCCGGCGCGTGTGGTTTGCTCTGTACGCAGGCGCACGCAGAGCGGCGCAGCGAAGACCTCAAGCAGGCAACGAACCCTACCGCCACTGTCCGTAGACCACGTTGCCGCCCCAGGGTTCGCTGAAATCGGGATGCGGCTCGGGCTGCGGTTCCGGCAGCCAGCGGCGCGGATCGACCCGGTAGTATTTCTGGAACTCGCCGAACAGGTCCGGATGGCGCGCCGCCAAGTCCCAGGGCTGCTCGAAGAAGGCTTCGGTGGCCACCGCGAAGAACTCGGCCGGGCTGCTGGCGCCGTAGTGGTCGAGCACGCCCTGTTGTCCCCACATCGCGTCGCGCCGCAACTCGGCGTAGTGGCGTGACAGGACCTCGGACCAGCTGCGGTAGCGCTCGGTGCTGCCGAGGTAGGGCGCGCCGTTGGTGCTGCCCGATTCGCTGTCGAGCTGGTGGGCGAACTCGTGCACGACCACGTTGTGGCTGGGCGCATCGATCATCCCGGCGCGGCGCACGTGGTCCCAGGACAGGATCACCCGGCCGTCGCCCCAGGATTCGCCCAGCAGGTCCTGGCGCCGCTCGGTGACCACGCCGGCGCCGTCCACTTCGCGCCGCGGCACCAGGAAGGCGCCCGGATAGACCAGCACCGCGTGCAGCGACGAATAGACGACGGCCGGCACGGCGTCCCCGGCGCGCCCCAGCACCAGGAGGCAGGCCTGGGCGGCGATGGTCACGCGCATCTCGTCGGTGAGCTCGAGGCCGGCGCAGCCGACGAAGTTTTTCTCGTGCAGGAATTGCTGGACCAGGCGCCGCAGGCGTCCCTGCTGGGCCGGCTCCATGCCCGCGTACTGCACCACGTTGCGCTCGAGGATGAGGAGCAGTTCCGGCGCCAGCGGACGGGCCAGCGCCCGGCGCAGGCGCAGCTTCGGCGCGAGAAACGCCGCCAGCAGGCCGGCCGCCAGGAGGCCCGCGATGATGCCTTCCATGTTCATCCTTCCTGCGTCGATGCGGCCCAGGCCACGGTCTCGTCGGCTCCGCCGACCAGGCGGCCGCCGACGAAGACCTGGGGCCAGGTCAGGCCGCCGCTGACGGCGCGCAGCACGCTGGTCGTGATCTTCTGGTCTTCCGAAATATCGGTGAAGACGATGCCATTCTCGCGCAGGGCCGCCTTGGCGCGCGCGCAATGGGGGCAGCCGGGCCGCGAGAACATCACGACCGGCTCGGGAATCTTTGCATCCGGGTTGATATACCTCAGCATTGTATCGGCGTCCGAAACCTCGAACGGGTCCCCTTCGCGCTCCGGCTCGATGAAGATTTTGTCGATCACGCCGTCCTTGACCAGCATCGAGTAGCGCCAGGAGCGCTTGCCGAAACCGAGGTCGCGCTTGTCGACGAGCATCCCCATGCCCTCGGTGAAGTCGCCGTTGCCGTCCGGAATCAGGGTGATATTGGACGCATCCTGCCCGGTCTTCCACTGGTTCATGACGAAGGCGTCGTTCACGGCGATGCACAGGATGTCGTCGACACCGTTCTGGCGCAGCACGGGCGCCAGCTCGTTGTAGCGCGGCAGGTGGGTCGAGGAACAGGTGGGCGTGAAGGCGCCGGGAAGTGCGAACACCACCACGGTCTTGCCCTTGAACAGCTCATCCGTGCTGAGGTCGCGCCACTGGTCATCCGGGCGCGCCTTGAAGGTCACGCGGGGCACCGGGCGGCCATGCAGGGACTCCGCGGTGGGTAAGGGGCTGGTCGTCGTCATCGGTCTTCCTTTCCTGGAGGCGGCCCGCTCGGCCACGTTGGGAGGCAGGTAAGGATGCTTGACCGGATTTCAACTCGTCCAAAAAAGAAATTGTTGGTTTGCAAAACTCACGCGTCTGAGCTCTACGGCGAGGAGCTGCAGCGCAGCGAAGGGGCGGTGCCGCCCGCGCGCCAAAAACAAAAGCCGCGCAAGGCGCGGCTTGAAAGACGACAGCGATCGTCGGAACCGATTGCTGCGGGGCTCGACCGCGGCAACCGGGGTGCGCCAGCTCAGGCGCGTTCCTTGGCGGTCTGGCTCGGGGCCGGGCCGAACAGCGCGGCGACCAGCGGGTCGCGGGTAACCGGGCTGCGGTTCACGCGGATGGCATAGTGGGTATCGTCCGCCAGGATGTGGAAGTGGCGGCCGCTGCCGGCCATGTTCTGCTCGCGCAGGCCCGGGCGCTCCTTGCGCGGGGCGGCGCCTTCGCGCTTCGGCTGGCAGATCGCGGCCAGGAAGGCCTTGACGCGCTCCTGGTCCGGGCAGATCTGGTACACGGCCTTGCCCAGGTAGGTGGCGGTGCCTTCGATGTAGCGCGCCAGCTCGATCACGCCGGCTTCGCGCAGGTCGCGGATGTACTTGCGTGCGCCCGACGGCGAGAATTTCAGGAACCAGGCGATCTCGTCGGCCAGCATTTCGTGGGTCGACAGTTCGTTGATGAGTTTCTGCATGTTTTCGATCCTGCGCTGCGTGGCCGAGGTCGAACGGACGCGTTCGATCGGCGCCAGCGAAATCGGGGCGCGTTCGGTCGGTTGCGGCGGGACGCGTTCGATCAGCGCCGAATTGCCGGAAGTGTGCACTGCGCCGATGTCGCCTTGCACCGCGTTGTGATGGGTCGTTGCATGCATATTGGTGAGCTCCGTTATCGAGTGAGACTATGTGGTCCGGGTCGCTGTGTGTCCGTTTGACACCCTGACAACATCTCGGGTTCCGCTTAACTGGGCTCAAGATTGCCTGCGTCAGACACCCCGGTCTGTGCGCCATCCAACATTCAAGAACATTCCTGCAAGCATTTTTATCAACGCTCGACCATGTGGTGATGCCCTCCTCTGTTTATTAAAGAATAATGAAAACGCCGGGTCGAGCTGCCCCGCACGCTTGAGTCCTGTAGCATTTCTGCCACTGTTGTAAAATTGCACAGGTCAGTCCCCGTGAGTGCGGTACCGCACCGAGACCACGGAACTTGCACTGTTATTCTTTATCCAACATCTGTGTCAAGGCATGCGATGTCAACAACCCTTCACCTTATGGGAGTTACCTGTGAATAATACGAAGAAGATCGCCCTGGCCGTCGCCCTCCTGTGCGCGGCTGGCACCACCATGGCCCAAGAAGTCATCAATCCATCGTGGTACATTCAGCCGAATGTCATCTACGCCAAGCCGGACGGCCGTTTTGGCGTCAGTGACCGCGACTGGGGCGGCGGGCTCAAATTCGGCAAGGCCGTATCGCCGATGTGGGACATCCAGTTCGGTGGCAGCCAGGTTCGTTTCGAAGATGGCCCGGCCAAGTACCGCCAGACCCTGCTGGGCGCCGACGCCCTGCTGATGTTCTCCCGTGACCGTTTCCGTCCGTTCGTGCTGCTCGGCCTGGGCCTCGAACGCGACAAGGTGCAGAACCCACTGCGCAACGTCGGCAAGAATTCGCCGTACGCAACCGCTGGCCTGGGTTTCCAGGCATCGCTGACCGACCAGTGGTCGCTGCAGGCCGACCTGCGCGCCGTGCGCGGCTTCCTGCGTGACCACGAGCAGTTCGGTTTCCGCCGCAGCAACAACAAATACCTGACCATCGGCCTGAACTACGCCTTCAACCCGCCGCCGGCACCGCCGGCACCGGCTCCGGCACCGGCTCCGGTTGCGGAAGCCCCGGCACCGGCACCGGCAGCTCCGGTCGCTCCGCCGCCGCCGCCGCCGCGCTTCGAAAAGGTCACCCTGGAAGCGACCAAGCTGTTCGAGTTCGACAAGGCCGACATCATCATGCCGTCGCCGAAGCTGGATGAGATCGCAGCAGCCCTGAAGGCCGACCCGAGCGTCACCGACGTCGACATCACCGGCTACACCGACCGCCTGGGTTCGGAAAAGTACAACCTGAAGCTGTCGGAGCGCCGCGCCAACGCCGTGCGCGACTACCTGGTCAGCCAAGGTGTGGACGGCAACCGCCTGAAGGCCTACGGCAAGGGCGAAGCCAACCCGCTGGTCCAGTGCAACCAGAAGCAGCGCAAGGCCCTGATCGACTGCCTGGAGCCGAACCGCCGCGTCGAGGTGGAGCAGATCACCGTCGAAAAGCGCGTCCAGTAAGCGTTTGCCGGCATTCCGCACCGTTTCCGTCCGCGCGGACGAAAACGGTCGGACGTGCCTGCCATGATGTTGCGGGGGGCTTCGGCCCCCTTTTTTATTTGGAGGATAGGACATGGCTGTCAACAAATGGCTTCCGTACTCACGCCAGCTCATCAAGGTGATGCGCTGCGCCGTGATGGAATGGCTGGACCACCGGGCGTCCAGCAAAGGCGCCGCCCTCGCCTTCTACACCCTGTTCTCGCTGGCGCCGGTGCTGGTGCTGGTGATCGCGATCGCCGGCTTCTTCTACGGCACCGAGGCGGCCCAGGGCCAGTTGCTGGCCCAGCTGCGCGGCCTGGTCGGCCCGCAGGGCGCGGAGACGATCCAGGCCATCCTGGCGGGCGCCCAGAACAAGGAAAACGGCCGCCTGGCCACCATCATCGCCACCATCCTGCTGCTGGTCGGCGCAACCACCGTGTTTTCCGAGCTGAAGGACAGCCTGGACGAGATCTGGGACGTGCCCGCCCCGAAGGAAGGCGGGGTGTGGAACATGGTACGCACCCGCCTGCTCTCCTTCGGCCTGATCCTGGTGCTCGGCTTCCTGCTGATGGTGTCGCTGGTGGTGAGCGCAGCACTGGCCGTGGTCGAGGACTACATCGGCGGCATGTGGAAGGAAGCGGCCGTGGTCATGGGCTGGGTCGCCTGGACCGTCAGCTTCCTCGTGATCGCCACCTTGTTCGGCGTCATCTACAAGCTGCTGCCGCGCATCAAACTGTCCTGGCACGACGTGACCATCGGCGCGCTCGGCACAGCGCTCATGTTCACGCTCGGGAAGTTCGGGATCGGCCTGTACATCGGCAACAGCGGCGCCGCCGACAGCTTCGGCGCGGCCGGTTCCCTGATCGCGCTGCTGCTGTGGGTCTACTACTCGGCGCAGATCTTCTTCCTCGGCGCGGAGTTCGCACGCCAGTATGCGCTGCAGATCGGCAGCCTGAAGCACAAGCCGGCGGAAGAGACGGGGGACAAGAAGAAGGGCCAGCGCGAGGGCGAGAAGGACGAGCCGACGGCAACCTGGAAGAACGGCCGGGCGGTGTAAATATCGTAGGGTGGTCGGCTCTGCCGACCACCCTTGTATCTTGAACCTCTGTGGAGCTAGCTACTCTACATGGAGTTGGGGGAGCCTGGGACCACCCTGATGGCCAGACCATGAGGAGTAGATTAGGCGCCTCAACTCTTTCTACTTCTGCCAAACTTTGACACTGGACGGTAGCCAAGGGAAAACCCTGGATGTACAAGGCAAGCGGGCGAAGTTGGCGTTTCAGGAGCGAGGGTCATGAAATACCTTGGCATAGATGTCTCGAAGGAGAAGCTCGACTGCTGCCTGTTGCGTGATGCGGGCGGTACCAAACGCAAGACCAAAGTAGTAGCAAACAGTCCTGCAGGACTTGTCACGCTTCTTTCCCTTGTGGAAAAAGAAGGCATTCTACCGGATGAGCTTCATGTGATCATGGAAGGCACAGGCGTCTACCACCAACTGGCAGCCGAGACGCTTTCTGATGCCGGCATGATGGTCTCGATTGCCAACCCTGCCCAGGTGAAGGACTTCGGCGCGGGATGGCAGTAAGGACGAAAAACGATACGAGGGACAGCTTCGTTTTGGCGCGTTACGGCGCGCTGTTAAAGCCACCGGCATGGACGCCTCCTGCTCCCGCGGCGCGGCAGCTGCAGGCCTATATCGCTCGCGAAGACGCGATCAAGAAAGATATCCAGCGTGAACAGAACCGCAAGGAGAAATCGGTTATTGGGCGAGCTCCTGGCGATGTGCTTGTGTCGATCGACGAAACTATTGAGTTCCTTAATGCGCAGTTGAAAGCGATCCGCAAAAAGATCGACTCCCATATCAACAGGCATCCTGACCTGAAGGACGACATGCAACTCTTGACCAGCATTCCTGGCGTCGAGCCTGTCAGAATTTCTGTGTGGAACGGGGTCATGAAATAATGTCGAAAGGACTGTTCCATGACCGAAGTGATGACCACCAAAAAGCCCAAGAAAAAGAAAGTAGCGTACCCGTTCCCAGTCGAGC
>Ga0209023_10000422_pt1 | contig 65742 bp, 58 predicted proteins | sample LakOneMetagenome_FD_187468 | JGI IMG/M metagenome (GOLD analysis project Ga0209023, IMG submission 187468) | Freshwater and sediment microbial communities from Lake Erie, Canada (SPAdes) (version 2) | ecosystem: Environmental > Aquatic > Freshwater > Lentic | place: Lake Erie, Canada...
CTGGAATCCGAGATCACGCCGAAGATCCTGTCGGTGTCGCGCTCGGACCCGGAGCGCATGTCGGCCAACGAACTGGCGGTCTACACGCGCCACCTGGCCGAGAACCGCCAGGAGACGGAGCGCTTCAAGATCGCCTTCTGGCGCAAGCTGATCGCGCCGCTGTCGATCTTCGTGCTGATGGCGCTGGCGCTGCCCTTCGGCTACCTTCAGGTGCGCAGCGGCGGGGTCAGCTTCAAGGTCTTCATCGGCATCATGATCGGCGTGAGCTTCATGTTGATCGATAACCTGTTCTCGCACATCGGCATGCTGTCGACCTGGCCGGCCTTCATGACGGCCGCCACGCCCAGCCTGCTGTTCCTGCTGCTCGCGCTCGCCGCCCTGCGCTGGGTCGAGCGCCACTGAAGTAAGGCATCAAGGCAAGCACCATGCAAACCTCATCCGAACGCGCCCTGATCCTGTTCGCCCACGGCGCCCGGGCCGCATCCTGGGCCGTCCCGTTTCAGCGCCTGCGCGAGCTGACCGCGCAGCAGCGTCCTGACGTGACGGTGTCGCTGGCCTTCCTCGAGCTGATGACGCCCAGCCTGCCCGACGAGGCGGCGGCCCTGGTGGCGCGCGGCGTGCGCGAGATCGTCGTCGTGCCGATCTTCCTGGGGCAGGGCGGGCATTTGCTGCGCGACCTGCCGCGCCTGCTGGACGAGCTGCGCGCTGCCCATCCCGGCGTCGCCCTGTCGACGGTGCCGGCAGTCGGCGAAGACCCTGCCGTGCTGGCAGCCATGGCGGCCTATTGCACCTCAGCTTTGTCTAATTGACAGCTTTTTTTGTTCGTTAACTGAGTTGCTTTCGCTGCAATTCTTTCTGCCAACTCAGTTATTGCCGAACTAACATTTTGTTGCTTTCGGGCGATATTTCCACTCGGTAAGTAATTTCCTCATTGCATTTAGAGTTTCTCTGAGGAATTATACTCATCCATAAGCCGCGCGCGCCGCCCGCGTGGCATTTTGCGATGAGCCGACCATGACCACCCCCTCCACCACGATCTACGTCCGCCCGACCTGGGGCAGCTACACCTGGACCTATGCCGGCACGGCCATGCCGTCCGGCGCTTCGCAGAGCGCCATCACCGCGGTGTCCTTCGACGTCACCAGCGCCCTCGGGCAGCAGCTGACGCGCGGGCAGATGCAGTACAGCTTCGACAGAGGCCAGACCTGGAACACCTATGCTGCACCGGTCGACGGCCAGGGCAGCTTCATCCAGGCAGCCGGTACGGTCTGGCGCTTCCTCGACCGCAGCGCGGACGGCTCGACCCCGAACACCTTCGGCGTCCACTATCAGCTCGCGGACGGCAGCGTGGTCACCGCCGACAACACGGTCATCGTCGACAATCCGCCGTCCAGCCTGGCCGGCGAGAACGACACCATGTTCTCGACCCTGCAGGCAGGCGCCGTGGTCGACCTGCTGTCCCCGGTGGACAGCGGTTCGCTCACCGGCGGACGCTGGGTGATCGACAGCCAGTCGGCGCCGGGCCTGTTCTCGATCGCCTACAACCCGGCCACCGATACGGCGGCGCGCCTGGTGATTGCCGATGCCGCCCAGTTGCCCGCCAACGGCCTGTCGGCGGCGGTGACCATCCACTACTACGACCGCTACCAGGTCGATACGAACGGCACCCCGATCACCGGCCAGGGCGTCACCCGCACCATGGTCTACACCGTGCAGGACGGCTTCACCAATGACCTGCCGGGCTTCGGCAACGACCTCAAACTCGGCGCCGCCCCGCATGCCTGGAGCGCGAACCCCTCGCTGGCCACGCTGTCGAACGGCGGCTTCGTCGCCGTCTGGCAGGGCAGCGATACGGTCGCCGGCGGCGCGGGCGCGGGCCTGTGGGCCCAGCTGCGCGACGGCGCCGGTACCGCCCAGGGCGCCGCCTTCGCGCTGACCCCGAACGGCGATGCCAAGATCGAAGGCGAGCCGTCGGTGGCGGCGCTGTCGGGCGGCCGCTTCGTGGTGGCGTATTCCGTCAATGATGGCGGCGCGGTGCGCATCGCCTACCGCGTGGTCGAGGCCAACGGCAGTGCGGGCGCCGAAAAGGTGCTGGACAGCGGCGCCACGGGCGACGCCGCCATGCCGGCCGTCGCCACCCTGGCCGACGGCTCCTTCGTGGTCGGCTGGCGCAGCGGCGGCACGGTCCACGTGCAGCAGGCGGCCGCCGCCGACGGCGCTTTGGTCGGCGCCCAGCAGGTGTACAACGCGCTGTCCTCGGCCTTCAGCCCGAGCATCGCGGCGCTGAAGCAGGGCGGCTACATGGTGTCCTGGGGCGAGATCAACGACGGCAACGTCTACGCGGCCACCAGCGCCGCCCAGCAGGCCTTCGTCGTCAACGGCGACGGCTACGCGGCCAGCCTGGCGACCGCAGCGCCGCTGCCGCACATGACCACGCTCGCCAACGGCAACGTCGTCATCGCCTGGGACAGCTATGTCAACGCGCCCTATGGCTTCGCCGGCAGCGACGTCTTCTTCCAGGTCTACGACAGCACCGGGCACGCGCTGGGCGCGGCGGTGCAGGCCAACATCGAAGGCGGCAGCGGGCGCTACGACGCCGCGGTGACGGCGCTGTCCGACGGCGGCTTCGTCATCGCCTGGCAGTCGCAGACCGGCGACTACGACGGCGCCGGCATTTTCGGCCGCCGCTTCGGCGCCGACGGCAGCGCGATCGACATGCACGAATTCGAGATCAACCAGATGCGCGCCGGCGAACAGACCGGCCCGGACGTGGTGGCGCTGGCCAACGGCGGCTTTGCCGCAGCCTGGGTCGACGACAACCAGGCCGGCAGCGTGTCGGTCGAAGCGCGGGTCTACACCGTGCCGGGCGCCATCGGCGGACCGGTGCAGGGCGGCTCCCAGACCTCGAATGCCGGCAGCGCCCTCAACGAGCCGGCGCCGGTCGTGACGACGCCGGTGGTGACGACGCCTGTAGTGAGCACCCCTGTGGTGAGCACGCCGGTCGCCAGCACGCCAAGCGCACCCAGCGCGCCGGTGGCGAGCACGCCAAGCGCGCCGGTGGCAGCGCTGCCTGGCGCGTTCAATCCCCAGGCGCTGGCAACGGCCGGCAACAACGTCCTGTCCGCCGTTGGTACGGGCGGCCAACTGGACGGCAAGGACGGGGTCGACACTGTCGTCTTCAGCAACACCAATGCCAACTACACGCTGACACTCGACGGCAACAAAGTGTCGGTGTACGACGCTGCCCACGGCACCTCGACCTTGCTGCTCAACGTCGAGCGCCTGCAGTTCAGCAACCAGACCCTGGCGCTGGACGTCGACGGCAACGCCGGCGCGGCCTTCCGCCTGTACCAGGCCGCATTCGATCGCGCGCCCGACAAGGTCGGCCTGGGTTTCTGGATCGATTCGCTGGACCGGGGCAATTCCCTGGTCGATGCGGCGAACGGCTTCCTCGGCAGCACCGAATTCGCCCAGAAGTACGGGACCAATCTGAGCGACACGCAGTTTGTCTCGGCGCTGTACACGAACGTGCTGCACCGCGCGCCGGACGCTGCGGGCTACGATTTCTGGCTCCAGGCCCTGCACAACACCTCGCGCGCCAAGGTACTGACCGACTTCAGCGAAAGCACCGAGAACAAGGCCCAGGTCTCCAGCAGCATCCAGAACGGCATCGGCTACACGCCTACCACGCTGGGCACCGGCGGCAAGGACGTGATGGGGGCAAAGGGCGGCGGCGCCTTGCTGGACGGGGGCAAGGGGGTGGACACGGCCGTGTTCGGCGGTCAGCGCGCCGATTACACCCTGACGACCGAGGCCGGCAATCTCGCCGTGGTCAATAGCCGTACTGGCGACAAGACCCTGTTGGCGAACTTCGAGCGTCTGCAGTTCGGCGACCAGGCCCTGGCGCTCGACGTCGACGGTAACGCCGGCGATACCTACCGCCTGTATCAGGCCGCCTTCGATCGCACCCCGGACAAGGCCGGCCTCAGCTTCTGGATCAAGGCGATGGACGATGGGCACAGCCTGCAGGACGTGGCGGCCAGCTTCATTCAATCCGCCGAGTTCGCGCAGAAGTATGGGACGAACACGAGCGATGCCCAGTTCGTCTCGGCGCTGTACCAGAACGTACTGCACCGGACACCCGACGCCGCCGGCTACGATTTCTGGCTGCAGGCGCTGCACAACACCTCGCGCGCGCAGGTGCTGACGGACTTCAGCGACAGTTCGGAGAACCAGGCCCAGATCATCGGCACGATCCAGCATGGCATCGACTACACGCCGCTGGCATAAAGACGGGGCTTAGTTAGTTCGGGTCGGGGGCCTGCTGCGTTCGCCGCTGCAGGGCTTCGCCGATCATCACCAGCACCGGGCCTTGGGCAGTATCAAGGCCGTGCGCCAGATCGGCGAGCGTCAGGCGCAGGATGCGCTGGTCGGGGCGGCTGCAGTTTTCGATGACCACCACCGGCAGTTCGGGGCGGCGGCCCAGCGCCAGCAGGCGTTCGGCGGTGGCCGCGGCTTCGCGGCCCCCCATGTACTGCACCATGGTGTCGGTGGCGGGCAGGGCGGCCGGTCCGGCGCTCCGGTGTTCGGGTTCGTCCGGCGCGGTGCTGGAGGTGAAAAAGGCGACGCTGCGCGCCACGCCGCGCTTGGTGAGCGGCTGTTTGGTCGCTGCCGCCGCGGCGACGGCGGTGGTGATGCCGGGGACGACTTCGACCTCGATGCCGGCTTCCTCGAGCGCCCGCAACTCTTCATCGGCGCGGCCGAACAGCATCGGGTCGCCGCCTTTCAGGCGCACGACCATGCCGAAGCGTCGGGCGCAATCGACCAGCTGTTCGTTGATGAGGGTTTGCGCGGTGGAGCGCTGGCCGGAACGCTTGCCGACCGAGATCTTCTCGGCCTGCGCACAGAGTTCCAGCATCTCGGGCGTGACGAGGGCGTCGTACAGCACGACCTCGGCCTGCGCCAGCAGGCGCGCGCCGCGTACGGTGATGAGGTCAGCCGCGCCGGGACCGGCTCCGATCAGATAAACTTTTCCCAGCACCGAGCTGCTTCCTTATAGTTACGGCGTCCCCGCGCAGGCGGGACAGTGCCCCCGGCACTATTCCCCAAGTTGGACGCGTTTCGTCAGCGCATGTAGAACTTGGACCCCCGCCTGCGCGGGGGCGACAGGTTAGATGCGAATCATACCCGCCGCGACGGTCTGATGCGTGACTTCATCGATCAGGATGAAGGCCCCGGTCGCGCGGATGTCCTCGTAAGCATCCGCCGCCAGCGGCTGCTGCACGGCCAGCTCGATGCGGGCGATGTCGTTCAGCTTCAGTCCTTCGGCCGCATGGCGCTGCTGGGTGTTCACGTCGAGGATGTTCTCGATCGCCTTCACCTTGGCCATGGTCTGGCGCGTGCCGTGCTTGATCCAGTACTTGCGGCGCACGTCCAGCGGCTCGTCGGCCATCCAGCAGACGTCGGCCTTGACCTGCTTGAGCAGGGTCGCCGGCTTGTCGCTGCCTGCCAGCACGTCGCCGCGCGAGACGTCGACGTATTCGTTCAGCAGCAGGGTGATCGACTGGCCGGCCACCGCCGTCTGCAAGGCGCCGTCGAAAGTCTGGATTTCCTTGACCGTGGCTTCGACGCCGGACGGCTGCACGACCAGCTTGTCGCCCACCGAGACCTTGCCCGATTCGATGCGGCCCATGTAGCCGCGGAAGTCGTTCGCCTCGTGGCCGTTGTGGCGCGCCACCAGCTGCACCGGGAAGCGGAAGGGCGCGTCGTGGGTTTCGTCGTAGACGCTGATCGATTCCAGCAGCTCGATCAGGGTCGGGCCTTCGTACCATGCCATGTTGTCGCCGCGCTCGACCACGTTGTCGCCGGCCAGCGCCGACAGCGGGATCGCGGTGATGTCCTTCAGGCCCAGGCTGTTCGCGAAGCTGGTGTACTCGGCCACGATCCGGTCGTAGACGCTGCGGTCGTAATTCACCAGGTCCATCTTGTTCACGGCGACGATCACGTGCTCGATCTGCAGCAGCTTGGCGATGGTCGAGTGGCGCTTCGTTTGCGTGAGCAGCTCGACCGAGCCGTCGTCGCCGAGTTTGACCTTGGAGACGTCGACCAGGATGATCACGGCGTCCGCGGTCGAGGCGCCGGTCACCATGTTGCGGGTGTACTGCTCGTGGCCGGGCGTGTCGGCGATGATGAACTTGCGCTTCGGCGTCGCGAAGTAGCGGTAGGCGACGTCGATCGTGATGCCCTGTTCGCGCTCGGCTTCGAGGCCGTCGGTCAGCAGCGAGAGGTCGATGGTATCGCCCACGGTGCGCTTGTGCTTGGAGCGCGAAACCGCGGCAAGCTGGTCGGCGAAGATGCCCTTGCTGTCGAACAGCAGGCGGCCGATCAGGGTGCTCTTGCCGTCGTCGACGGAGCCGGCGGTGATGAAGCGCAGCAGGCTGGCCTGGCCGCTCTGGTCCGCGGCGTGATTGAGTTCAGTAACGGCGTTCATCAGAAATATCCTTGCTTCTTGCGTTTTTCCATCGATGCTTCCGAGGTCTGGTCGTCCATGCGGGTCGCGCCGCGCTCGGTGATCTGGGTGATCGCGGTTTCGGCGATGATCTCGAGCGGGGTTGCCGCGGTCGAGGACACCGGGCAGGTGCAGGAGATGTCGCCGACGGTGCGGAAGCGGACGGTCTGCGTTTCGACGGCCTCTCCTTCGCGCGCCGGGGTCAGCGGGGTCAGCGGCACCAGCAGGCCGTTGCGCGGAATCACCTGGCGCTGGTGCGCGTAATAGATAGTCGGGAGGGCCAGCTTTTCGCGGGCGATGTATTGCCAGACGTCGAGCTCGGTCCAGTTCGAAATCGGGAACACGCGCATGTTCTCGCCCGGGTGGACGCGGGTGTTGTACAGGTCCCAGAGTTCCGGGCGCTGTGCCTTCGGATCCCACTGGCCGAATTCGTCGCGGAAGGAGAAGATGCGCTCCTTGGCGCGCGCCTTCTCCTCGTCGCGGCGGGCGCCGCCGATGCAGGCGTCGAAGCCGTGCTCGGCGATGGTTTCCAGCAGCGTCACGGCCTGGGCCGCGTTGCGCGAATCGGTGGCCGGGTTACGGAGGCGCACGGTGCCCTTCTTGATCGATTCTTCGACCGAACCGACGATCAGGCGCTCGCCCAGTTCGGCGACTCTAGCGTCGCGGAAGGCGATCACTTCGTCGAAGTTGTGGCCGGTGTCGATATGCACCAGCGGGAAGGGGAATTTGCCCGGGCGGAAGGCCTTTTCGGCCAGGCGCAGCAGCACCACGGAATCCTTGCCGCCCGAGAACAGCAGGGCAGGGTTGCTGCATTCGGCCGCCACTTCGCGCAGGATGTGGATCGCTTCCGATTCGAGGGCGTCGAGGTGACGGGAGTTCACGTCACCTAAGGTAGGAGTGTCGCTAAAAGTCGTCATGATGGCGGTGCCTGTCAATGTCTTGTGTTCGTTCCGGACCGCTCAGGCAGCCACGGCTTTGATACGGATGAGTTTGCCGTCAACCAGGTGCAGGCCGCATTCCTTGGACTCCGGATTTTCCCACCACCAGCGGCCGGCGCGGACGTCTTCGCCCGGCTGGATCGCGCGGGTGCAGGGTTCGCAGCCGATCGACGGGTAGCCGCGCTCGTGCAGGCTGTTGTAGGGCACGTTGTTGTCGCGGATATATTGCCACACATCTTGCTCGGACCAGTCGGCCAGCGGGTTGAACTTCGCCATGCCGTGGGCAGCGTCGTCTTCCTGCACGGCCAGTTCGGCGCGGGTAGTCGACTGGGCGCGGCGCTGGCCGGTGATCCAGGCCTGCTTGCCTTCAAGCGCACGCCCGAGCGGCTCGACCTTGCGCACGCGGCAGCATTCCTTGCGCATCTCGACGCTGTCGTAGAAGGCGTTCAGGCCGTTCTGCGCCACGTAAGCGTCCACCAGCGCCGGCTGCGGCCGATAGAGTTCGATGTCGTAGCCGTAGTGGGCCTTGACCTTGTCCAGCACTTCCAGGGTTTCTTTGTGCAGGCGGCCGGTTTCCAGCGAAAAGATGCCGATCGGCAGATTCGCCTTCAGGATCAGGTCGGTCAGCACCATGTCTTCGGCGGCCAGGCTGGACGCGAACACGGCCGGAGAGAAGTCGCGTGCGATGCGGGCCAGGATGCCTTTGGTTTCTTCGACGCGTGCGTGCAGGTCGCTCATGTCAGTCCTTGCAGTGCTTTAAGCCCTTGCAGGCCTTAAATGCCGGCGCCGATGTCGCTGTGTTCCAGCGGCACGTCGCGCTGGTGGCGGCGGAACAGCGGCAGCGGCTCGTCGACCGATGCCTGGTAGGTTTCGGAAAACACGGTCAGGCCCTTCACCGCATCCTGGATATTGCGGTCCTGGCGCGTCGCGTAGGCGTCGAAGCCGCAGCGCTGCATCTGGAACAGCTGGTCGCGCAGCACGTCGCCGATCGCGCGCAGTTCGCCGGTATAGCCCAGGCGCTTGCGCAGGTTGAAGGCGATCGAATAGCCGCGGCCGTCGCTGAACTTCGGGAAGTCCACGGCGATCAGTGCGAACTTGTCCAGGTCGTCCTTCGCGCTGGAAGCCAGCTCGTCGGAGGCGAACCAGACGCCGATCTCGCCGGCGCCGGCGCGGCCCAGCAGGGCATCGCGCTGCGCCTGCCAGACGGTCAGGGGGACGATGAGCTTGCCGGCTGGGACGGCGACGGTATCAGGCGCATCGCCCTCCTCGAGGCGCAGCACCGACCAGTCGTCGGCGACGACTTCGCGGCCCTTGATGATCTGGGCGTGTTGTTGAATATTAGGCATATTGGTCTTCTCCGACAGCCAGTTCACCGGTCGGAATCGGCGTGGCGTACACATGTTCCTTGAATGGGGCGATGCCGAGGCGCTGGACGACGTCGACGAAGCGCTCGCCATCGGCGCGTTCGCGCAGGTAGACGTCGAGCAGGCGCTGCACCACTTCCGGCATCTGCGAGGCCGAGAACGACGGGCCGATGATCTTGCCGAGCGCGGACTGGTTGCCCTGGGCCCCGCCGATCGACACCTGGTACCACTCGGCGCCGTCCTTGTCGACGCCCAGCACGCCGATGTGGCCGACGTGGTGGTGGCCGCAGGCGTTGATGCAGCCGGAGATGTTCAGTTCGATGTCGCCGATGTCGTGCTGGTAGTCGATATCGTCGAAGCGCTGCGCGATGGCGGCGGCGATCGGGATCGATTTCGCGTTCGCCAGCGAGCAGTAGTCGCCGCCCGGGCAGGCGATGATGTCGGTCAGCAGACCGATGTTCGGGGTCGCCAGGCCTTTCGACTTTGCCAGCTGCCAGACTTCGAACAGTTTCGCTTGTTCGACGTCGGCCAGCACCAGGTTCTGCTCGTGGGTCACGCGCAGTTCGCCGAAGCTGTAGCGGTCGGCCAGGTCGGCCACGAAATCCATCTGCTCGGCGGTGGCGTCGCCCGGCGGCACGCCGGTCTTCTTCAGCGACAGCACGACCGAGGCATAGCCCGCCATCTTGTGCGGCTTGACGTTACGCTGGAGCCAGTTGGCGAAGGCTTTATCGCTTTCATGACCGGCGCGCGGGTCGACGTTTTCCAGCGTCGCGTAGGGCGGCGGGTTGAAGTAGGCGGCAACGCGCTCGACTTCTTCGCGGGTCAGGGTTTCCGGACCGTCTTTGAGGTCGGCGAATTCCTGCTCGACCAGGCGTGCAAACTCTTCCGGACCGGTGGCTTTCACCAGGATCTTGATGCGGGCCTTGTACTTGTTGTCGCGGCGGCCGAACTGGTTGTACACGCGCATGACCGCTTCCGTGTAGGTCAGCAAGTGCTGCCAGGGCACGAATTCGTTGATGACGCTGCCGATGATGGGCGTACGGCCCAGGCCGCCGCCGACCATGAACTTGAAGCCGACTTCGCCGGCCTCGTTGCGCACCGCGGTCAGGCCGATGTCGTGCACGGCGATGGCTGCGCGGTCCTCGACGGCGCCATTGACGGCGATCTTGAACTTGCGCGGCAGGGCGACGAATTCGGGGTGGAAGGTGCTCCACTGGCGGATGATCTCGCAGAACGGACGCGGATCGACGATCTCGTCGGCCGCCACGCCGGCGAACTCGTCGGTCGTGGTATTGCGGATGCAATTGCCCGAAGTCTGGATCGCATGCAATTCCACCGACGCCAGGTCGGTCAGGATGTCCGGCGTCTGCTCCAGCTCGATCCAGTTGAACTGGATGTTCTGGCGCGTCGTGAAGTGGCCGTAGCCGCGGTCATAGGTGCGGGCGATGTGGGCGAACATGCGCAGCTGCTTGGTCGACAGCAGGCCGTAAGGCACGGCGATACGCAGCATGTAGGCATGGCGCTGCATGTACAGGCCGTTCTGCAGGCGCAGCGGCAGGAATTCTTCTTCGGTCAGCTCGTCGTTGAGGCGGCGCTGCACCTGGTCGCGGTATTGGGCGATGCGCTCGCGTACGATGAGATGGTCGTATTGGTCGTAACGGTACATGGTCAGGATCCTGTTTTGGCCCGGCAACAGATAGAGGGGCCGGTAGACTATGCGGAATATTAATAAAATGGCGTCTTATTCCAAACTACTGAGAATTTATTTGCTTATATGAGCCTGAGGTATAAGCATCCTTGTAAAATGCGCCTAAGGCTTTTCTCAAGATAAAAAGGGCAATGAACCTACACCAATTACGCTTCGTACGTGAAGCGGTCCGCCAGAATTTCAACCTGACCGATGCCGCCAAGGCGCTGTTTACGTCCCAGCCGGGGGTCTCGAAAGCCATCATCGAGCTCGAGGAGGAGCTTGGCGTCGACATCTTCACCCGCCACGGCAAGCGCATACGCGGCTTGACCGAGCCGGGCCGGCTGGTGCTGGAATCCGTCGAGCTGATCATGCAGGAAATCGACAGTCTGAAGCGGATCGGCAAGGAATACGCGGCCCAGGACAGCGGCAGCTTTACCATCGCCACCACCCACACCCAGGCGCGCTACATGCTGCCGAAGGTGGTGCAGGCCTTCATGCTCCGCTTCCCGAAGGTGCGCCTGTCGCTCCTGCAGGGCAATCCGCGCCAGATCGCCGACATGGTCAAGAACGACCAGGCCGATCTCGCCATCGCCACCGAATCAATCGCCGCCGTCGACGGCCTGATCACGCTGCCCTGCTACCAGTGGGAGCACGTGCTGGTGGTGCCGCACGAGCATGCGCTGACGCGCTCGAAGGCGATTTCGCTGGAAGAGATTGCGGGATACCCGCTGATTACGTACGATGCCGCCTTCGCCGGCCGCAGCAAGATCGACCACGCCTTCGAACTGCGCAACTTGAAGCCGGACGTGCTGCTGGAAGCGATCGACGCCGACGTCATCAAGACCTATGTCGAACTCGGCATGGGCGTGGGCATCATCGCCGGCATGGCTTTCGATCCGGAGCGCGACCGCAACCTGCGCGCCATCCCCGTCGGCCAGCTGTTCGGCATGAACGTCTCGCGCGTGGCGGTGAAGCAGGGCGCTTATTTGCGGAGCTATATTTATACTTTCATCGAGCTGCTCGCGCCTACGCTCAACCGCAAGATGGTCGAGTCGGCAATGCGCGGGACTGCCGACAACTACGAGCTGTAAATCATGAATCACGAAGAACACGACGATTACGAAGACTACGAGGACGAGGATTACGAGGACGACGGCGAAGGCTTGTCGGACCGTGACGCCGACCTGGCCGATGTGCGCGAGCAGGTCGCGCAGCTGACCGATGGTCTGCAGACCCTGACCTTGACCGGTGACGACGGCGTGGTGCCGGCGATCCCGGACGCCGCCGCCGGCTGTGGCGCGGTGGTCGCCGAATTCTGCTGGTCGCGCCTGAAGCGAGCGGAGCAGGATGGCTTCCTGGCGAAGCTCAAGAAGGCAGCCGGCAAGGATGCGCTGCTGGTGCTGGTGGACGAGGTCTACGTCGAAGGCCTCAGCAGTCCGGTGGCGCGCACCGATGCGGACGGCACCACCTACGAGATCGTCACCACGGAAGAGGGCCAGCGGGTCGAGCGCCCGATGAGCTATCCGACCGACAGTGCGCTGCGCAAGCGTTTGTCGAATGCGGCGAAGGAGATCCGGGTGGCGCGTTGGGAGTATTTTTGGGTGTTGACCTGCAAGTTCAAATAAACGCAAAGTCGCTCAGAAGGCGGCGAGTTCGTTTTTTCTACCTCTATCATTATTTCCTAAGAGACGGTTTGAAAACTCCGAAGCAACTATGATGTCCAAATGGTCCCCTTCGACAGGAGTACGCCATGTGGACAGCGGAGCAACGAGCACGGCATAAAGTCCGGGTTGCCAAGGAGCGCAAGGGTTATCCCACTGATGTCAGTGATCAGGAATGGAAACTCATCGAGCCATTACTGCCGGGTGCAGCCCGAACTGGACGTCCACGCAGGACTGAGCTTCGCCAAGTGATCAATGCACTTCGTTATCTGGTCCGTTCAGGCTGCGAATGGCGCATGCTGCCGAACGATTTTCCTCCCTATCAAACGGTGTATTACTGGTTCCGTCGGCTGGTGCGACGCTTCCTGTTCCAAACGATCCATGATCTGGCATTGATGCTGGACCGGATGTGCGAGCAGCGCGAAGTTGCTCCCTCCGCCGGTATCGTCGACAGCCAGTCCGTGAAGGCGCCAGGCGCGCGTGAGCGCGGCTACGACGCACATAAGAAGATCAGCGGTCGCAAACGGCATATCGCGGTTGATACTGACGGGCGCCTACTTGCAGTCAATCTGACGCCTGCCGACGTCGCCGATTCGACAGGCGCGCAATTGGTCCTCGACGCCTTGGTCAAGCGCTGGCCATGGGTCAAACATTTGTTCGGCGATGCCGCTTACGACCGACGGACCTTGCTGGACAAAGCCACCTATCTCGACTTTACCGTCGAAGTCGTACGCGGCTTACAAGGTCAGGACGGCTTTCAGGTACAACCAAGGCGATGGGTCGTCGAGCGTACCTTTGCGTGGCTGATGCGCTATCGCCGCCTCGTCCGAGACTACGAACAGCGCCTCGATGTATCGGAAGCGATGATTTTCATTGCGCTCGGCTCTTCGTTATTGCGAAGGATGGGTTTCCGGTGAGTTATTAAACCGTCTCTAAGCCGTTGATTCGTCAACGGCTTTTCCTTTTTTGCTACGTCCGATCGGCTTCGTGCTGCAAATGAACGCTCTAAAACTAGTCACTGCGAACGTCCTACTGCGGCTATGTGATGCAAAACGTAGCTGCGGAAAGTAAGTGATAATTGGATAGTAATTTGCTAATTTGACAGCGTATGATGCTGTGGTGAAATGGCGCGTTAGAGACCTGCAGGAGAGCCCATGAAATCGTTGTTAACCGCTACCTTAGTCATTCTCGGGCTTGGTTCACCGATAGCCCAGGCGCAGCGCGTGCCGAAGCTGCTGTCACTGACATTGCCGCGTCACGAGCTAGCGGTACCGGTCGAAACGGCCAAGTCGGCCACTGCACGGGACGAAGCTGAGCAGCTGTCGCATCGCCATCAGAAAGCCAAGTACGTACACGAAGTTCAGTTGCCAACGAAGTCGACGCACAACTATGTATCAGCTGCCGTCAGCACAAAATGAGTGCGATAGCGAACGTTGTCGCAACAGTCTTCTAGTGAGCGGCAACACAGATATTAATATAACTTGGTAAGCAATGTTGCCTGGTGGCACAATGCTAGATACTCATGACTCCAAACCACATACCTCTCGAAATTATCGAGATCCTTCGGCCTGCTGAGCAGGGTCGAACTGAGCCATTTCTCTGCCGTGCAGAAGATGAACAGTTGTATTATGTGAAAGGGAAAAAGGCAGGGGCGCGAGGTCAGTTTTGCGAGTGGGTTGTCGCTCATCTTGCGCAGGGGTTTGGCTTGCCAGTCCCGCCGTTCCGTCAGGTCCTAGTGAGCCAGGAGTTACTAGACGAAAGTTCTGCGGAGCACCAAGTTTTAGGAGCCGGAATTGCGTTTGCCTCACTTGCACGAACTCAAGCGCAATGGTTCGAAAACAGTTTCATCTCTGAGGTTCCAGTTGATCTTCGACGTGCGGTGCTTGCGTTCGATTGGTGGGTGAAAAATGACGATCGTATACATGACAACCCAAATTTACTTTGGTCACCGGGATCTAAAGAGTTAGTTGTGATTGATCACGCTTTCGCTTTTGCCGATGACTTTTGGCCAACAGTATTTTTGCAATACCATGTTTTTCGAGAAGAATGGGACGCCATTTCATCAGACACGGATTTGCAAGAAAAATATGCTGCAAAAATGCTTCATGCTCTTTCTAGCTGGGCGACGGCATGCGCAAGTGCTCCGAATGAATGGAAAGTTAAAAAACTAGGTGACGAAGAACTACTTGACTGCGCAACAGCGCTGTCGATTCTGGAAGAATGCAAAGCAAATAAATTATGGACAACCGTATGAAAAGATATGCATGCCGATATGCGATCGTACGCTTTGTTCCATTTGCTGAGACCGAGGAATTCGTTAACATTGGCATCATCTTAGCTTGCCCAACCTCTGGCTACTTCGGCTTTAAGCTACAACAAAAGAAGCGGCACGGGAGAGTAACGAATTTCTTTTCCGACGTAGGAAGAGAGTCATACAAAGAAGCAATCGAAATGTTTTCTCGCGAACTTTCGCGTGTCCAATATATTGCACACAGCGATCTCAAAGGGTCGCCTAGCGAAATAAGAAAACTGTTCGATGCGTTGGTTCATCCACGCGAAGCTTTGATCCAGTTCAGTAGCCCTCGCGCTCGTATGGCCGATGATCCTGCGCGCATTCTTGAGAAGCTATTCGGTTATTATGTTGATCGCAATTTCGTCACGCCGGAATATAAAGAAACAATATTGGAACGTCGGATTCGGAACCTTGTTCATGCGCTTGACTTGCCAAAACCCTTCAAAGCAGTTGAGCTAGGAGACGAGTTTGCATCTGCACATTTCCCTCTCGTTCAAGAGGACGGAAATACTGCTGTTAAAGCTATTAAACCGTTTTACTTGGCTCAGCCAGAACCATCTAAAATTATTGCTCACGGTGGTCTCTGGGTTGATCGTATTCATAGAATGCGGAGGCGCAATACCTTGCCTCGCTCTGTGATGTTCGCTATTGAGGCTCCTGCGGTAGAGGACGAAAAACGCTATGCGGCATTCAAAGAGATTCGTGATGATCTCGAGTCCCTAAGCGTAATAACGGTACCGGCTCAGGCGGAAGATGAAATAATAAACTTTGCAACCGATGATCATCATTTGTTGCATCATTTATAACTAGAGTTCGAACTCTTGTTCTGCGAACATTTCAAACCATACTTCGGCTCGTTGAAATAGGTCTACTGCGGTTGCCGTGGTAATGAAAAACGCGGCGCAGGAAGCGATTCCTGCGCCGCGTCGTTTTTAGCAGACTGTGTTTAGAAGCTGTGACGCACACCCAGCGAGAACACGTCCGGATCCTTGCCCAGCGCAGTCACCGCCGGCGCAATCGTCACCGACGACGAAGTCAAACCGAACACGCCGCTGTTGTTGTTGTCCAGGCTGGCATAGCTGGCGTACAGGTTGGTGCGCTTCGACAGCGAATAGGTGTAGGCCAGCGCCCAGCTGTTGCCCTTGGCATTGCCCTGCTTCTGCTGCTGGTAGTTGGCGTACACGCGGTGTGCGCCGAAGGGCATGGAGCCGCCCAGGTTGGCCTGCTTGTACGTGGTCGAACCTTCGCGGTCGGCGGCCATGTAGTTGGTCTTGATCTCGAAGCCGCCCAGCTGGTCGAACTTGTAGGCTGCGCCGATGGCGCTTTCCTTGTCTTCATCGGCCGGCAGACGGTTGATGACGTGATAGGCCGCGCCTAGGTAGAGGCCGCCCAGCGTGTATTCGACGCCCACGCCCTTCAGGTCGCCCGACGGGGTGTTGGCGGCCGTGACTTCGCCGGCCGAGTAGGCGGCCAGCAGCTTCAGGCCGTTCCACGACGGGCTCTTGTAGTTGACCGAGTTCGACAGGCGGCGGGTCAGGCGGTTGGTGGTGAAGGCCGACAGGTTGCTGCCGTAGAAGCCCTGGCCGAAGGCGTCGGTGGCGGCGGCAACCGAGGCGATCGGCGAGTATTCGCGGCCCAGGGTCAGGCTGCCGAAGCCGCCTTCGAGGCCGACCACGGCGCGGCGGCCGAACAGGGCCGAATCGCCGGCGCCGGTGTCGATCGAAGCGCCTGCTTCCAGGTTGAACATGGCTTTCAGGCCATTGCCCAGGTCCTCAGTGCCGCGGAAACCGAAGCGGCTGCTCGACTGGTTGCCCGAGTTGATCACGGTGGTACGGCCTTCCGGGCCGCCGACGTCCTGCGAGGAGACGGCGGCGTCCATGATGCCGTACAACTGGACGTTGGTTTGGGCGGCGGCGAACAGCGGGGTGGCGGCGGCAAAGGTCACCGCGACTGCGGCTGCCAGGCGTTTGGCTTGCATTCAGAACTCTCCAGGTAGATGACGAAACGTTGTCGAAACGCGTCGCATCTTATCGAAGAGATATGTCGGTTTGATGACAGAATGAAATTCAAACAGTATGGCCGTGCACGGGGACCACGATGTCGATCCGGGTGCCGGGCGGCTCGTCGGACGTGATGGTGATCTCGCCGTTCATGGCCCAGACCCGTTCGCGCATGCCGATCAGGCCCAGCGATTCGGCCTTTTCCATGTCCTGGGGGCGGATGCCGCGGCCGTCGTCGCGGATCGTGATCAAGAGGTCGCTGTTCGAGCGGAACAGGTTCATGGTGACGGCGGTGGCCTCGGCGTGGCGGGCGATGTTGGTCAGCGCTTCCTGCACCATGCGGAAGATTGCGGTGCTGGCGCTGTCGTCGAGGCGCAGTTCGGCTTCGTCGGCGAGCAGGGTGGTGGGGATGCCGTAACGCTCGACGAAATCGTCGCGCAGGCCGCGCAGGGCGAAATACAGGCCGCCTTCGTCGAGCGCGCGCGGGCGCAGGTTGGTGGCGATGCGGCGCAGCGAGCTGATGGCGGTCAGCAGGTTCTGCTCCATGCCGTTCATCAGGCGCAGACTCTCGGCCGTCATGCCGTCGGTCTGCTGCAGCAGGGTCAGGTCCATGCGCAGCGAGGCCAGGATCTGGCCGAGGTCGTCGTGCAGCTCGCGCGCGATGTGCGTGCGTTCTTCCTCGCGGATCGTCTGCAGGGCGGCGGACAGCTGGCGCAGCTGGTCGTGCGAGCGCGTCAGCTTGTCCTGCACGCGCTTGCGTTCGGAGACGTCGCGCATGATCACGGTGTAGAAGGGCGCGCCTTCGTTGGCGCGCGAGATCGAGCCTTCGACAGGAAAGCGTTCGCCGTCGGCACGCAGGCCGGTGACGGCGTAGTCGGTGGCGCGGCGGCCGGCGCGGCCGCTGCCGGCGTGGAAGTAATCGAGCATGTCGTCGGGCCCGTGCCCGGTGGTGGCGGATTCGATCCAGCGCATCAGGGGGCTGCCGACCATGGCGTCCACCGTGGTGCCGAACAGCGCAGCGGCGGCGGGATTGGCCATGACGATGGTGTAGCTGCCGTCGGCGGAAACGATGGCATCGTGGGCGTCTTGGACGATCTGGCGGCTGGCCGGCACGGTGTCGTGGTCCTTGGCAGGAGGACAGCCCAGCCGGCGGCCCGCCGCGAGCCCGATCAGGAGACAGGTCGCGGTCCAGGCGGTCGAGCGAAGGCGCTGTCGGTTCATGGATGCGTGTAAAAAGCGGCCCGCAATGCGGGCCCGGCATCTACCTTACTCGGCAGCGCTTGCCAACAGCTTGATTTACATCTGTTTGAACAAATGCAGGAAGCTGCGGCTGACTTCCAGCTTGTCGGGGCGGCCCTTGATCAGGACCAGGTGGCGGCCGCGGATGTCGCGCGTCACGCCTTCGATGGCGTTGACGTTGACCAGGGTCGCGCGGTGGATCTGCCAGAACAGCGACGGATCGAGTTCCTCGGCCAGGTCGCGCACCGGCTTGCGGATCAGGGCCTCGAACTTGTCGGTCTGCACGCAGGTGTATTTTTCGTCGGAGCGGAAGAACAGGATCTCTTCCACCGGAATCATGCGCAGGTCCTGGCCGATGCTGGCCTGGATCCACTGCAGGTATTTTGGCTTCGGCGCGGCGATCTTCTCGGCCAGCTGCGACAGCATGGCGGTGACGGTATCGCTGACGTTGGCGCTGGCCGTGGCGCCCGCACCGGAAGGGGCTGCCAGGCGTTCCTTCAAACGCTCGACCGTGATCTTCAGGCGCTCCGGCTCCGGCGGTTTCAGCACGTAGTCGACCGCGCCGCGCTCGAAGGCTTCCACCGCGTACTGGTCATAGGCGGTCACGAACACGACCTGGCTGGCGTCGCCGATGTCGCGCGCCGCTTCCATCCCGGTCTTGCCCGGCATGCGGATATCGAGAAAGGTCAGATCCGGGTTCAGCGCCGAGACCAGCTGCACGGCTTCATCGCCGTTCTTGGCCTCGCCGACGATTTCCAGTTCCGGCCACACCTGGGACAGGCGGGTACGGAGCAGGTCGCGCATCAGTCTTTCGTCGTCGGCAATGATTGCGGTAGGCATGGCAGGAAGCAAAAAAGGAAAGAGTGACGATTATTCAATGAAAAGCCGTGTCAGGCAATCATTTTGATGCCAGTTGGTAGGGCACCTCGATCGTCGCGATCACGCCGCTCGGGCTGTTAGCGGCGATGTGCAGCTGGCCGGCCTCGCCATGCAGCAGCTTCAGGCGTTCGCGGATGTTCGACAGGCCCAGGCCGGTACCCTTGCTCGGCATCACGCCGAAGCCGACGCCGTTGTCGGCCACGGTCACGCGCAGCTTGCTGTCGGCGATTTCGGCGTGCACCTCGAGGTGGCCGCCATCGGGCTTGCACTCCAGACCGTGCTTGATCGCATTCTCGACCATCGACTGCAGCATCATCGGCGGGAAGGCTGCGCTGCGCAGTCCATCCGGCACCCGCAGGTCGACCGTTAGGCGCTCTTCCATGCGCATCTTGAGCAGGTCGAGGTAGGAGGTGACCATGTCGACTTCGCGGCCGAGGCTGGTGGTGAGATTGGCGTCGCGCATCTGCGGGATCACGGCGCGCAGATACTGGATCAGGGTGCGCTGCATGGCCGAGGCGCGCGGCGGATCGGTCTCGATCAGGTGCTCGACCGAAGCCAGGGTATTGAACAGGAAGTGCGGCTCGACCTGCGCCTGCATGGCCGCCATCCGCGCTTCCGACAGCTGGCGCTGCATCGATTCGCGTTCGGCCGCGGCGGTGGCGGTCTGCATTTCGGCTTCCGCGCGCTTCTTGCCGCTCATCAGGGCCTTGGTGCCGAACAGGGCCAGCACCAGCAGCCAGACGAAGCTGGTGAACCAGGTCGAGGCCTGCTTGTGATAGCTGCGCGCCTTGGCTTCGGCTGCATCGTCGACGGCCGCTTCGATCGCATCGGACAATTCCTCGCCGATCTGCGGCGGCAGGTCGATGTGGACTTCGCCGCCGTTCGGGCCGCGCACCAGCTTGGCGCCAGGCGTCTTGTCCTTGGCGGCGGAGGTGGGCGGCTCCGGCGTTGCTGGCGTTGCTGGCGTGGCCGCTTCGGCCGCATTCTTCGCCGCTTCCTCGGCATTCTTTCGCGCCTCGTCGGCATTCTTGCTGGCTTTTTCGGCTTCCTTCAGCGCGTTCGCGGAAATCGCGGCGGCCGCTGCTTCGGCCGCCTTCTGGGCTTCCTTATCGTCGTCGTTGCCGCGGCGCTTGCCGCGCGGGCTGATGCGGATGCCGCTGTCGTCGATCGTGATCGCCGGCTCCGACTTGCGCGCGCTGCGTTCGGTGCGCACCGGATCTTCCTCGCCGCCCGAAAACAGTTCGTCCTGCAGGATCTGGCCGGCGATCAGCATCAGCGCGGCGAACAGGAAGAACTTCCACCACGACAGACGCGTCACCCAGGTCGCGACCGCGTCGAACGCGTGGTACAGCCGCGACAGGGTGTTGGAAAAGGATTGCTGGGTCGAACGCCGGTTCTGCATGGAGTGCATTTTCAACAAGGTAATCGGCGAGTGTAACCGCTGAGACGCGCATGCAGCGGAAAACCCGTTCTCGGTCCCAGCATCGTTGTTGGGATGTTGCAACTTTAATTCCTGGCCGCCGGCTTTGCCAGGGGAATGCGACAGCCTGCAGGAACAGGGGAATGGATTGCAGCCAAGCGCCTGTGGCGAAAATGCGTCTTGGAAAGATACAAAATTGCAAGGTATGATGGACCGACGCCCTGGCTGCGCCAGCCCATTATTCGTTCCTCATGCAATGAAAGGGTTCGCCGATGTCTGCCGTTCCGCAACGCTACCGCCTCGTTACCCGCAGCGACTTCGACGGCCTGGTCTGCGCCGTCCTGCTCAAGCACCTGGACCTGATCGACGATATCCTGTTCGTCCACCCGAAGGACATGCAGGACGGTAAGATCGCCATCGGCCAGCGCGACATCACCACCAATCTGCCCTACGTGGCAGGGGCCCATCTCGCCTTCGACCACCATCTGTCGGAAACCATCCGCAACAGCGGGCGCCGCGAAAACCACGTGATCGATCCGCGGGCGCCTTCGGCCGCGCGGGTCGTCTACGACTACTACGGCGGCGCGCGCGCTTTCCCGGCCGCCTGGCGCGAGATGATGGATGCCGTCGACAAGGCCGACGCCGCCCGCTTTTCGCGCAGCGAGGTGCTCGACCCGTCCGGCTGGAACCTGCTGAACTTCCTGATGGACGCGCGCACCGGCCTCGGCCGCTTCCACGACTTCCGCATCTCCAACTACCAGCTGATGATGGACCTGATCGGCCACTGCCGCACCCTCGGCATCGAGCAGATCATGCGCCTGCCCGACGTGCAGGAGCGCACCGCGCTGTACATGGAGCACAACGAGCTGTGCAAGCAGCAGATCCGCCGCTGCGCGAAGCTGCACAAGAACCTGGTCGTGCTCGACCTGCGCGAAGAAAAGACCATCTTTGCCGGCAACCGCTTCCTGATCTACGCGCTGTTCCCGGACACGAACATCTCGATCCACGTGCTGTGGGGCCTGAAGAACCAGAACACGGTCTTCGCCACCGGCAAGTCGATCCTGAACCGCACGTCGAAGACCAATATCGGCACGCTGATGCTGGAGTACGGCGGCGGCGGGCATGAGAATGCGGGGACTTGCCAGGTGTCGAACGAGATGGCGGAGGATGTGCTGGGGGCGCTGATTCAGCGGATTACTTCTGAGGGCTAGAAAATACGTCGTCCCCGCGAAGGCGGGGACCCAAGTTCTGTGTGAGCAGTCGTAACGCAAACAAACTTGGATTCCCGCCTTCGCGGGAACGACGGAGTCAGTGCGCGAACGACGTGATCACGCGGGCTGATGCGTCTTGAGCATTTGCTTCGCGGCGTCCGCGGCGAGAGGCTCACTGAACCAGATCCCCTGCAACTGGTCGCACCCATGCGACTTCAAAAACTCCACCTGCGGCCGCGTCTCCACGGCCTCGCCGACCACCTCCATGTTCAGGTTGTGCCCGATGTCGATCAGGCTCTTCACCAGGCCGCTGGTGCCGTCGGCGATGCCGTGCACGGTATGGCGCGACAGCTTGACCTGGCCGGCTTCGAGCTGCTGCAGGTAGGCCAGGTCGCACAGGCCGGCGCCGAAACCGTCCACCGACACGCACACCCCGAGCTCGCGCAGCCGCCGCGACAGGTCGCGCCCCAGGCCCGGATTGCGCAGCAGGCCGTCGATCGGCAGGTCGAGTTGCAGGCTGTCGGCCGGCAGCGCATGGCGCGCCAGCAGCGCGCTGAGGTTGTCGACGAAATCGGCCTGGCTGTATTCGCGGTAGGACACGTTGACGGTGACCGGCACGCCTGCCGCCTGCACACCCTGAACCTCGGACTGGCGCAGCTGGGCGGCGAAGGTGCAGGCCTGGTCCAGTACGCGCCGCCCGATCGGCACGATGACGCCGTTTTCCTCGGCCTCGGTCAGGAAGCGCGCCGGCGGCAGCACGCCCTGGTCGGGGTGGCGCCAGCGCAGCAGGGCTTCGAAGCCCATCACCTGGCCGGTCCGCAGCGAGACGCGCGGCTGGTAGAGCAGAAACAGCTCGTCCTTGTCGAGCGCATGCTGCAGGCCTTCCTCGATCTTGCGCTTTTCATCGTTACTCGAGCGCATGTCGGCCGAAAAGAAGTGCACGTCGTTGTGGCCGTTGCCCTTGCCGTGGTACATCGCGACGTCGGCCGCGCGCACCAGTTCGGTGGCGGTGGTGCCGTCGTGCGGGTAGAGCGACACGCCGACGCTGGCGCCGACCGGGATCTCGCGGCCATTGCAGGACACGGGAATCGCGAAGCTCTGGCGCAAACGCTCGACCATGCGCAGCGTGAAGCGCAGCGAGGGCTGGTTGGCCAGCACCAGCACGAATTCGTCGCCTGACATGCGCGCCACCGTGTCGCTGTCGCGCACCGAGGCCTGCAGGCGCCGCGCCACCACCTTCAGCACCACGTCGCCGGCCTCGTGGCCCATGGTGTCGTTGATGGTCTTGAAGTTGTTCAGGTCGATCAGCACCGTTGCCACCAGCGACTTCTGGCGCTGGGCCACGTGCACCGCCTGCTCCAGCCGGTCCCACAGCAGGTTGCGGTTGGCCAGGCCGGTCAGCGGATCGTGGTTGACCTCGTGCTCGAGGTGGGCGGTGCGCAGCATGGCCGCGGTGACGTCGTTGATCACGCCGATGAAGTGGGTGACCGTGCCGTGCTCGTCGTGGACCGGCGTGATGTTCAGGTCGTTCCAGAACAGTTCGCCGTCCTTGCGCAGGTTGCGCAGCACCACGTTGACCGGGCGATGGGCGGCAATCGCTTCGTGCAGCTCGGCGCGCTCGACCATGTCCATGCCGGGGGCGGCCATGAAGCGCGGATCGCGGCCGATCACTTCCGCTGCGCTGTAGCCGCTGATGCGCTCGAAGGCCGGGTTCACGTACTCGATCGGGTTGTCGGGTCCGTCGCTGCGCGCGATCACGATGCCGTTGCTGGCTGCATGCAGGGCGCGCTCGCGCAGGCGCAGCTGTTCCTCGCGCTGGCGGCGCTCGCCGATGTCGATGCCGACGCCGAACACGTAATGGCCGCCGTTCGCCTTGACCCGCGCGCCGCGCAGCAGGACCGGGATTTCCTTGCCGTTCCTGGCGACGTAGTCGACTTCGAGGTCCATTTCGGCGCCGTCGTCGAACACGCGGCGGATCGCGTCGTTGAGCAGCGGACGCTGGTCCAGGTCGAGCAGGTCGGCCGCGCGCGCGGCCGACAGCTCTTCCGGCGTCATGCCGCTCAGGCGCTCCAGGTTGCGGTTCCAGAGCACGAAGCGGCCGTCGCGGTTGAGCGCGTAGAAGGTGCCGGGAAACAGGTCGACGACGTTCGACAGCGGCGTGCGCGCCACGTGTTCGGATTCCGGTGCGTTGCGCTCGAATTCGGCGGTGACGGCGACGGCGCAGCCGACCAGGCCGCCCGCGGTATCGAATTGCGGCGCCAATGCAAGCGTGGCGGAAAAGATGCGGCCTTCGGCGCAGTGCAGGTCGGCGCTCAGCTGGGCGCCGTCGGGGCGCTGGGCCAGGGCGGCCCAGCCGGCAGTCCAGGCGTCGCGCGCGCTGGCGACGAACACGCTGGTGACGGAACGGCCGAGGGCATGTTCGGCAGGGATGCCGAACAGGGTTTCGCAGCCCGCGTTCCAGGTGGTGATGTTGCCCGCGTCGTCCGTCAGGAAGACGGCGCGGGCTGGTGGATCGGTGTCGAACATCGGGCTCCCCATGCAAGGCCAACCGCTGTTGGACAGCGGCCGGGGGGAACCGTTCCGTTGTGTATCAGGCGGCGGCCGAATCCGCTTCGCGCGGCGGCAGGGCGATCTGGTTGTCGACGCTGAACTGGTAATCCTCGAACACGTGCTTGGCGGACAGGATCTGGTAGCGGCCATCGGCCAGCTTGTGGGTCGTGTCCTTCAGGCGGTAGGTGGTCGAGCCGCAGGTCCAGCAGTTGAAGTTGCGCATGTGGGTGCACAGGCAGGTCTTGTCGAACACCTTGATGTCCTTGGAGCCCGGATTCGCCTGCACCTCGCGGTTGTACGAGTTGATGTAGGCGCAATTACCGGTGGCATCCAGCAGGTAGCCGTAGGACTCGCAGCCAGGGCGGATGCCCGAGCCGATCGCCGGCGTCTTCTTCAGCATGCGCATCGGATAGCCGGTCGGCGAGACGCCGTTGACGATGATGTCTTCCTCGCTGGCGCGGTAGTATTCCTGCTTGACGTCGTCCGGCAGGCCGCACTCGTGGGTCACGGTGAAACGGGTCGCCACCTGCACGCCGCCGGCACCTTTTTCCAGGAAGCCGGCCGCATCGCTGCCGGTAAAGATGCCGCCTGCGGCGATCAGCGGAATGTTCAGGTGCTCGGCGCGCATGAAGGCATGGATCTCGTCCATGATCGTGTGCAGGTCGTACTTCTGCCAGTCGTCGATGCCGAAGCCGAGGTGGCCGCCGGCCAGCGGGCCTTCGACGATCAGATAGTCGGGCAGGCGGTCAAGACGCGACACCTTGCGCAGGAACAGCTGCAGCGCGCGCACCGAAGACACGATGGTACCCAGCTTGGCGTCGCGGAAGCGCGGGTGGTCCTTGATCAGTTCGAACGAACCGAGGTGCAGGCCGGCCGACATGGTGATGCCGTCGATGCCGGCGTCCAGCGCGGCCGACAGGCGGGTGCGCAGCGTTTCCTTCGGCGCGTTCATGGTCAGCTTTTCCATGCAGTTCACGAAGATCAGGCCATCGCCTTTCTTCGCTTCCATGGTCGCGCCGACGTGGAGGCGGGTGGCTTCGGCCAGGCGGTCCAGGTCGAACTGGACCACCGACTTGTCCATGTTGTTGATGTTGAACTTGTAGAGCTTGGTTTTTTCCTTGACGAAGCTCGTGTCGAACTTGCGGTCCGAAACGTCGGGCACCATCGCATCGGAGATATGGCCGATGCCGCCGAGGCGCGCGGCCTCCAGCGCCAGTTCGGACGTCGAGATATCGACCCCCATTCCGCCGATCATGATGGGCACGTATTCCTTGCTGCCCAGGCGCAGGCGGAAATCATCTACTCGTTTCATTGCATTCCTTAACAACCAAAGACTGTTCGCCCGTCATTTTACCCCAGGAGAGGACGGCCCAAGCGCGCCATTTAGCGCACGACCGTGCAGTAAATGGCGCGTCCGGAACGGTCTTGCTTCAGTCGCGGAAGTTATTGAACGCGAGAGGCAAGTCGGTAACGTCCTTGCGCAGCATGGCGATCGCTTCCTGCAGGGTATCGCGGTCCTTGCCGGTGACGCGCACGGATTCGCCCTGGATCGAGGCCTGGACCTTCATCTTGCTTTCCTTGATCATCTTGGTGATCTTCTTGGCGTCCTCGGTCTCGATGCCGTTGCGCACCTTGAGCACCTGCTTGACCTTGTCGCCGCCGATTTTCTGGATATCGCCTTCGTCCAGGAAGCGGACGTCGACCTTACGCTTGGTCATCTTGTTCAGCAGGACGTCCTTGACCTGGCCGATCTGGAAATCGGAATCGCCGTACAGGGTGATTTCCTTTTCTTTCTGCTCGACCTTGGCCGAGCTGCCCTTGAAGTCGAAGCGGGTTTCGATTTCCTTGCTGGATTGGTCGACGGCGTTCCTGACTTCAACCATGTCTGCTTCGCAGACCACATCAAACGATGGCATCGTGTGTTCCTTTTTTTATATGAGACGGATGGCGATATTGTAACGGACCGCTGGCTTCAAGGCGCGTGTTTCCCTCTATAATCACCGGGCCAACTTCGGACCCAGCCATGCAAGCCCTGCCCATCGAACACGACATTTCCCTCCAGCAGTTCAACACCTTCGGCATTCCCGCGCGCGCGCGGCGCTACCTGCGCGTCGAGGACCCGGCGCAATTGCAGGCGCTGGCCGCCGACCCTGACCTTGCCGCCTTGCCGCGCCTGGTGCTGGGCGGCGGCAGCAACCTCCTGATCACGCGCGACGAAATCGAGCCGCTGGTGCTGCATATGGCCTTGACCGGCAAGGAAATCGTCGGCGAGACCGCAGACGCCGTGCTGGTGCGCGCCCGCGCGGGCGAAAACTGGCACGAATTCGTGCAGTTCACGCTGGCGCAAGGCCTGGGCGGGCTGGAGAACATGTCGCTGATCCCGGGCACGGTGGGCGCCTCGCCGATCCAGAACATCGGGGCCTACGGGGCCGAGGTGAAGGACCTGTTCCACTCGCTCACTGCCTTCGATTTCGCGACCGGCGCCACGCGCACGATGTCTGCGGCGGATTGCCGCTTCGCCTACCGCGACAGCGTGTTCAAGCACGAAGAGGGACGCCAGCTGGCCGTCCTCGACGTCACCTTCGCGCTGCCGAAAGCCTGGACGCCGAACCTGCGCTACGCCGAGCTGGCGCGCGAACTCGAGGCCCAGGGCATCGCCGATCCAGCCCCGCGCCAGGTCGCCGATGCCGTCATCGCGATCCGCCGCCGCAAGCTGCCGGATCCGCTTGAAATCGGCAACGCCGGCAGCTTCTTCAAGAATCCGGTGGTGAGCGGCGAACACTGCGCCCGTCTACTGGAACAGTGGCCGAACCTGGTGCACCACCTGCAGCCGGACGGCAGCGAGAAACTGGCGGCGGGCTGGCTGATCGACCAGTGCGGCTGGAAGGGAAAGTCTCTCGGCCGCGCCGGGGTCTACCCGAAGCAGGCGCTGGTGCTGGTCAACAATGGCGGGGCGCGCGGCGGGGAAGTGCTGGCGCTGGCGCGGGCGATCCAGGCCGATGTGCGCGAACGGTTCGGGGTGTTGCTGGAGCCGGAACCGGTCATGATTTGAAAGGAAACCATCCCATGTCTGCACATACCCACAGCTTTGCTGCCTGGCCTTTTCCCGACGACGTACACACCGCCACCTACTGTACGGCCAAAGTGGCGCGTGAGGGTTTTCCGGTGCTTTACGTATCGCACGATCACGACGGCGACTGGCAGTTTCTGGATGCAACGACAGATGCGCCGGGCGAGCGCGTTCTGCTCTGCCTGGGTTGTGTGTACGAGCGGGATGCAAGCTTGTCGGAAGTCGCGGACCTTCCAAGTGGCTGGGGCGCTTTTCGTCCAAGCATCGGTGCGCCGTGGGAACGTTGGGAAAATCCGCCCGAGGCCGATGAGGGCGACGAATCGGCATAACGGCCATGCTAGAGCGGTGACAGTTGGTGAGTTTCGCCGGCCGGGCATCCAGCTAGAATGGGTGCATGAATCTCGTCGCCAGCCTGCAGCAGACCGGCATTCTGCAGCGACCGGCTGCACACGGCTCCGTGCTCGGCTGGGGTATCAGCGTGCTGGTGCACACGCTCGGCGTGGCCGTGTTGTGGCATGCCTGGCCGTCCCATCGGGCCGACAGGGATACCGGGCCGGTGAACCGGATCGAGGTGCGGCTGGCGCCGATCGCGCCTGAAGCGCCGACGGCGCCCTTGCCGGAGGTGGCCGCGCCGCGCCCCGGTCCAATACGGGCGCGTACGGCGACCAGGCCCGCAGCGCCAGCGCGCAAGGCGCAAACGGATGCGGTGTCCGCGTCGCCCACAACGATCACTGTCCCCGAGCCCGCCGCCGACACCGCCAAGCCCGATGACGGCGGCACTGCCGGGCCAGCCGTCGATGTACAGTCCGCACGCGCCGCCGCACGCCTGATCGCGCGGGAAAGCGGCAAGGGGCTGGTGGCACTGCCAGGCCGCAAGCCGGTGGTCGATCCGAACGCCGACCGCCGCGTCATCGACCGCTTCGAACGCGCTCGCCGCGTCGATTGCCAGACGGCCCGTGCCGAGAGTACCAACCTGTTGGCCAACGTGGTCCTGCTGGCCGTGGATCTGGCAAAAAACGCCGTCGACGACAGCGGCTGCAAGTGGTAGCCGGGAGGACAGCATGACGCATCGCCGCGCGGTGGCACTGAATGGCGTTCTCGTTGCCGCCATGTTTGCGCTTGCTTTCTGGACGGCCCATGCCTTGCCGGATCGGGGGCAGGTCGCCACGCACTGGGGACCGAATGGCCGTCCGGACGCCTGGCTTGGCGGCTCGGCGGCGCAACTGATCAACCCGATCGTCGCCCTGGTCCTGTGGTTTCTGCTATCGACCGTTCCGCAGGGATTTGCATCGCCGGGAAAGCCGCTGAAGTCTGCGCACACCAGGTTTTCCCGTGTTTTTCTGGCGCAGCTGGCGATTCAGCTTTTGCTGACGATGCATGTGCTGGGGATTTCGATTTTTTGAGGGTAGCAAGCCTATGAATGGTTTCGAACAGTTCTTTTATAACGAAATTGGTGCTGCCTTGGCGGATATCGATCCGTCGGCCATTCCGGACATTTATGCATTGTCCTTCTTCATTTACGACGATGACGACGACCCACGGCATCCCGTGCTCCAGTTGGGCTACAACACAAGGACGCATTTGGCGGCATGCACACCCTCCGCATCCAGTGCCGAAGAAGCGAAATGGAATTTCGCATTCTGGCTTCAGAACGGACTTGCCTTCATAGGTGTCCCCGAGACGGAGGATGGTCAAATGCTGGAAGCGCTTTTGAAGACGCGAGGGCTCTGGTATACCGATGAAGATGAGGAGGCCGACTTCGATCGATGCATGCAAATCGGAAGCGAGATCACGACTTATTTTGTGGATGCGTGCGTTCGGATCGCTCGGGCACTGCATGAAAATGGCGTCATCCAGCAGCATTTTGCCGGCCCGATCCCCATTCTCGTGCACGAGCTCGAATACTACGACGAGATTGCCGTGCAAACCCGGCTGGCCAATCCGCCAGGGCTGACGAAGGAATTCGAAGACTGGATCGCCGGCATGTACTGACTTGGGTCTGCGACGGTCCACTTCGGCCGCTTCAGCCTCAATCGGTAAGATTGCGTCGCTGTGATAAGCTCGCCGTCCCCTCACTTTCAGGAACCGCCATGACCTTGATCGTCGTTGCCAGCTTCGTCGCCAAACCGGGCTTTGAACAGAAACTCGAACAACTCTTCCGCAGCGTTGTCGACACGACGCTGCGCGAACAAGGCTGCATCAGCTACCAGATCAATCGGGATATCGAAAACCCGCGCCGCTTCGTGTTCACCGAGGAGTGGCAGAGCCAGGCCGACCTCGACCGGCATCTTGCAGCGCCGCACCTGCAGGCGCTGTCCGAGCAGGTTCCGCAATGCATCGAATCGAGCGATGTGTTGAAGCTGGCGAAGCTCGCCGGTGGCGCAGCCTTGAACGGCGATTAGGACTGGCTCGCCACCCGGTTGCGTCCGCCGCGCTTGGCGTCATACAGCGCCGCATCGGCAGCCGCGACCAGCGCTTCGATGCTGCCGCCTTCGGCAGGGGCGGCGCTCGCGACACCCACCGACATCGTGACCACGCTGCCGACGCCGTCCGGATGCGGCAGCGCCAGCTGCTCGAGGTGGCGGCGGCAGTCTTCGGCCAGCTTGAGGGCGCCGGCCAGGTCGGTGTCCGGCAGCAGGATCGCGAATTCTTCGCCGCCGTAGCGCGCCGCCAGGTCGGCCGGACGTTTCAGTTGGCCGGTCAGCGCGGCCGCTGCCTTTTTCAGGCACAGGTCGCCGGCCGGGTGGCCGAGACTGTCGTTGTAGTTCTTGAAGCGGTCGACGTCGCACAGCAGCATCGCCAGATGGCCCTGCTGGCGGCGCGCGCGCTGCCATTCCACGGCGATCGCTTCGTCGAAGCGGCGGCGGTTGGCGATGCCGGTCAGGCCGTCGAGCGCGGCCAGCTTCTGCAGTTCGAGATTGGCGCGGGCGAGTTCGTCCTGGCTGGCGCGCAGCGAACGCAGGGCGGCGTCGCGCTGGCGCAGGCTGATGCAGCCGCGCGAGTGGTGGCGGATGCGCGCCACCAGTTCCAGCTGGTCGGGCAGCTTGACCAGGTAGTCGTTGGCGCCGACCGCGAAGCCGTGCGCCTTCAGTTTGGCTTCTTCCTTGGTCGACAGCACCACCACCGGCACGTCTGCCAGCCGTTCGTCGGCGCGGTAGCCGGCGATCAGCTGGAAGCCGTCGGCGCCCGGCATCACCAGGTCCTGCAGGATCACGGTCGGCTGCACGGCCAGCGCGGCGGCATGCGAGACGCCGGGGTCGGTCACGTAATGGAAGGCGATGTCCGGCTGGCCGGCAAGCATGCGGCGCACGGCCTCGACGATGATGAGCTGGTCGTCGACCAGCAGCACGCGTACCTGACTGGCGTCATTGTCGTCTGCGTGCTGGTGGTCGTGGGAGAAGCTGGCTGCGGTCATGATGAAAACGGAAAAACAGAGGGCGCGTCTTTACGACGGGTTGCCGATTCTACCCGATAACGCGGCCGATATCTTGCCGAGTGGCAAAATTTGTTCGGCCGCCCCCAGCTCGGCGGCGGCGCGTGGCATCCCATACACGGCGCTGCTGGCTTCGTCCTGGGCAATGCTCGCCTGGCCGGCCCGGCGCATGGCCAGCAGGCCGGCCGCGCCGTCGCGTCCCATGCCGGTCAGCAGGACGCCGGTGCCGGCGCGTTCCCAGTGGCGCGCCACCGAGTGGAAGAACACGTCGATCGAAGGGCGGTGGATCTCGTCGCGCGGGTGGGCATCGTAGCGCAGGCGGTGGCCGGGCACCAGCCGCAGGTGGTCGGCGGTGCTCGCCACCTGCACCGTGCCGCCTTCCAGGTGGTCGCCGTCGGCAATCGCGCGCACCGGCGCTGCGGTCTGCTCGTCCAGCCATTTCACCAGCTGGGCGGAAAAGCTCTTGTCGATGTGCTGGACCACCACCACGGCCGTGTCCGGCGCTGGGCGCCAGTCCGTCAGCAGGCGCGCCAGCGCCACCGGTCCGCCGGTCGAGGCGCCGATCGCCACCAGGTGCGCGACGTGCGGCGCCCCGGCCGGGAGGGGACATGGGCGGCCCGTCACCAGCTTGGCGATGGTGCGGATCTTGGCCAGCAGTTCGGCGGCGCCGTCCTCGCGCCCCAGCAGCACCGGCGTGGCGACCACGTCGAGGGCGCCGGCGCCGAGCGCACGGAACACCTGGCCGACGTTGTCCTGCGGGCGCGCCGTCACGACCAGGATCGCGCAGGGCCCCTTGGCCATGATGCGCCGGGTCGCCTCGACGCCGTCGACCACCGGCATGTTCAGATCCATCAGCACCAGGTCGGGCCGCAGGTCGGCGCACAGGCGCACGGCGTCGAGCCCGGTGCGCGCGACCCAGGCCACCTGGTGTCCGCCGGACGCCAGCACGCGGCGCAGCGCTTCGGCCGCCATCGGCGCGTCGTTGGCGATGCCTATCCTCATGCGGACTCCCCTGGCAAGGCTTCGCCGATCAGGTCGCGCACGGCGTCGAGCAGGGTGGCATCGTGGAAGGCGCCTTTGGCCAGGTAGTAGTCGGCGCCGGCTTCCAGCCCGCGCGCGCGGTCTTCCTGCCGGTCCTTGTACGACACGATCATCACCGGCAGCCGCTGCAGGCGCGGGTCCTGGCGGATGCGTCCGAGCAGGCCGATGCCGTCCAGGCGCGGCATGTCGATGTCGGTGATCACCAGGTCGAAGGCGCCGGCGCGCACGCTGTTCCAGCCGTCGATGCCGTCCAGCGCCACCTCGACCCGGTAGCCGCGCGCCAGCAGCAACTTGCGCTGCATCTCGCGCACCGTCAGCGAATCGTCCACCACCAGGATGCGGCGCACGGCCTGCTGCGCGCCGCGCTCCGCAGTCGGGCCGGCGGGCGCCGGCTGCAGCGAGGCGCCGGCTTCGAGCAGGCGCGCGATCGACAGCAGTATGTCGGGCACGTCGAGGATCAGGACCGGGGCGCCATCGTCGAGCAGGGCGCAGGAGGCGACGTCGCGCAGCTTGCCGAACATCGGTTCCAGCGGCTGCACGGTCAGGCTTTGCTCGCCGCGCACATCGTCGACGACCAGCCCGTAGCGCTCGCGCGCGCTGCCGATGACGACCACCGCCAGCTCGGCGCCCGGCGCCGGTTCGCCCAGTTCGAGCACGCGCCCGGCCGACACCAGGCCGAGGTGGCTGCCGCCGACATCCAGGTACTGGCGGCCGGACAGCGCCTGCACGTCACCGGCCGGCACGCGCAGCACGCGCTCGACCCGCGCGATCGGCAGCGCATAGGCTTCGCCCAGCACCTCGACCACCAGCGCGCGCACGATCGACTGCGTGACCGGCAGCACGATGGCGGTGCGGAAGCCCTGGCCGGGCGTGGATTCGACGCGCACGGTGCCGTTCTGGGACTGCACCATGTCATGGACCACGTCGAGCCCGACGCCGCGGCCGGAGATTTCGTTGGCGTCCTCCTTCAGCGAGAAGCCCGGCAGGAACAGGAACTCCATCAGTTCCGGGCCGGACAGCGCCTGGACGATGCCGGCCGGCGCCAGGCGGCGCGCGGCGACGGCGCGGCGCACGCGTTCGGGATCGACGCCGCGGCCGTCGTCGCTGACTTCGATCGACAGCATGCCGCCGCGGTGGCGGGCCTCCAGGCGGATGCTGCCCGTGGCCGGCTTGCCGGCAGCGGCGCGTTCGGCCGGCGTTTCCATGCCGTGATCGACGGCGTTGCACAGCAGCTGGCTGAGCGGCGCTTCGAGGCGCACCAGCACCGCGCGGTCGACCAGGGTATCGTCGCCGACGACGTCCAGGCGCACGTCCTTGCACAGGCTGCGGGCAAGGTCGCGCACCATGCGCGGCAGGCCGTGCAGGCCGTCGCCGAAGCGGCACATGTGCAGTTCCAGCACCTCGTCGACCAGGTGCGCAGCGACGCCCGTGGCGCGGCGTTCGTACTGTTCGGCGTCGAGGATATTGCGCTGCATGGCGCCGCGCAGCGGGGCAGCACGCTCCTGGACCAGCTTTGACAGTTCGGCCAGGCGCGGGTCGCCGTTTTCTTCGATCGCCTCGTGCAGCCGCTCGAGGGCGGTGAACACGGCGCGCTGCTGGCGCTTGTAGCGGTACAGGGACTCGATCCAGGGCCGCAGCTGGGCGGCGTGCAGGCGCGCCTGGCCGGCCAGGGTCAGCAGTTCGTTGCGCGGGGGAGGGGCCGCCGGCGCCGCTGTTGCTGCCGCTGCTGCCGGTTCGGCCAGCGGCATGGGTGCGGCATGCGAGGGCACGGGCGCTGCAGGCGGCATGCGCTCCGGCGCCATGTCCGCGCCGCTTTGCAGCACGGCCAGCGTCGCCAGCACCTCGTCGACCTGCGCCGCATGCGGGCCGGCGTCCGCCAGGTCGGCTTCCGGCAGGTCGGCCAGGCGGCGCATCAGGTCGACCGCGCCCAGCAGCACGTCCACACCCCCGGCATCCAGCACCAGCCGGCCCTGCTGGGCGGCGACGAACACGTCTTCCATCGCGTGCGCCAGCTTCACCATCGGCGCCATGCCGACGATTGCGGCGGCGCCCTTGGTCGAGTGGGCGGCGCGCATCATCGCTTCCAGCGCCGCCGGATCGGAAGCGCGCTCGCTGCGCAGCAGGCCGTCGGTCAGCACGCGCGACTGCGCCTGCGCCTCCATGCGGAACAGGTCGAGCATCGAGAAGCTGCTCAGATCACCACTGAAATCCTGGTCCATGCTCATCGCAGCAATCCGGTGAGTTCGCGTTCGAGCAGCGCGCCGTCCAGCAGGCCTGCCTCGATGGCGCTGTCGGCGATCACGCCGGCCAGCAGGGGCGAGGGGATGTGGCCGAGCGTGGCTGCCGCCGGGCGCATGGCCGCGCCGGCGTAGCGCAGGATGCCGTGCATTTCCGCGACCGGCACCGCGATGCGCTGGCCTTGCAGTTCCAGCACCAGCAGGCGTTCGAAGGCATGGCGGCCCAGCGGCGCCGGCACGCCGGCGGTGGCGATGCCGAGCAGTGGCGCCAGCGAGACCGCCGGCAGTACGCGTCCGCCGACGTTGACCACGCCGAGCAGGGCGCCGCCGCTGCGGTGCGGCAGGCGGTGCACGGGCGCCGGCGGCGCCACCGTGGCGGCCAGCGCCACCGGCACCGCCAGCCATTCGGCGCCGATGCGAAAGACCATCGCGGCGGCATCGGTGGGCACGGGCGGCGGTTCGGGGCGCGCCAGTTCGCGCGCCCAGGCTTCGCGGTAGGCCGGTTCGACCGGACGCTGCAGGTTGCGCTGGGCCGCGTCCGCGTACACGCCGCAGTTACGGCAGTGGATGTGGCGTTCCAGTTCGGCGCAGCTGCGATCGCCCACCACGCCGATACGGCGCCAGCAGTCGTCGACGATCATGACGCCACCTCGCCCGCATGCACGCGCGCGGCGCGCCGGCGCAGCAGGGCCGCATCCTGGGCGTCGCCGCGCAGCTCGTGCAGCAGGGCCAGGCTGCACAGGGCTTCGTAGTGGTCGGGCTGCAGGTAGAGGCAGCGGCGCAGGTGGCGCTCGGCGGCGCGCGGCTGGCCGCCGCATTCGCTCACCATGCCGAGCAGGAACCACGCTTCGGCCAGTTCCGGCTGCAGGGCCAGCGCTTCCTGGCAGCTTTGGTGGGCTTCGGCCAGGAGGCCGGCGTCGGCCTGGCGCCGTGCCTGCGCGACCAGCACGGTCACGCTTGCAGCGGCCGTGCATGCGGGCTGCGGCGCCGGCGCGGCGGTGCGCGGCATGGCCGCTGCGGGTTCGGCCAGCGCCGGCCGCGGACGCCGGCGCGTCAATGCCATGCTCTGTTTCTGCAGCGCGTAGGTATCGCGCAGCGAAGGCGGCGCGAAGCCGGCGCGGCAGAAGGCCGGCGCTTCGGCAAAGCCGGACAGCAGCAGGCCGTCGTCCGCCAGCAGTGCCTGCAAGGCGCTTGCGGCGGCCGCGCGGCCTGCCTCGTCGAAATAGATCAGCAGGTTACGGCAGAATACCAGGTCGTAGCGCGTGTCATCCTTTGCCAAAGCCTCTGCCGCGAGCAGGTTGCCCTGGCTGAAGCCGACGTAGCGGCGCAGCGCGTCGTCGATCAGGTAGGCGTCGCCGTCCTGGCGGAACCAGCGCTCGCGAAACGCCAGGTCGGCGCCGCGGAAGGCATTGCGCGTGTAACGGCCCAGGCGCGCGCGCTCGATCGCGGCCTGCGACAGGTCGACCGCGTCGATGCGGCACACCGACGGCGCGATGCCGGCGCGCGCCAGCGCCATCGCCATCGAATAGGGCTCTTCGCCGCCGGCGCAGGGCAGGGACAGCACCCTGACCTGGCGCCCGGGATGGCTGAGCAGGCGGCGCTGGACGAAGCGCAACGCGGTCTCGAACACGGCGGGATCGCGGAACATCCAGGATTCGGGAACCACCACCAGGTCGACCAGGGCCGCGAACTCCGGCGTGCCCGGCTGCGGCGCATAGCCTGCGCGCGCATCCGGGCCCAGTCCCAGGTGCAGCAGGCGCTCGCGCACCGCGCGCTCGACCGTGTCAAGCGGGAGCACCAGGCCGGTCGCGTCCTTCAGCAACTGGCGCAGGCTCATGCAGCCACCCCGCCGAACAGCGCGGACGCGATCTCGGGCGCCAGCAGGCGCGCCGGCTCGATCAAGTGCAGCATGCCGGCCGTTTCATCCGCCGCCCCGACCAGGACGCGGCCGAGCCAGGGCGCGGCCGTCACGCCGCTGTCGCGCAGTTCTGCGTCGATACTAACGATGCCGGCCACGCGCTCGGCCTTCAGGGCCAGGCGCCGTACCTGGCCCGCCGCCGGCACGTCGACCAGCAGGAAGCGCGTGTCGTAGCGCACCGCGCTGGGCGGCGTGCCGGCCAGGCGCGACAGGTCGACCACGGGCACCGGTTCGCCGTGCAGGTCCAGCAGCCCCGGCACGTAATGCGGCGCGTCCGGCAAGGGCTTGAGGCGCGCCACCGGCAGCACCCGCAATACCGCGGTAAGGGGCAGGGCGTAGCGTTCGCGCCCGATGTGAAACACCAGCACCTTCATTTGCAAGGCTTATTCATTCACGGCAAAGGTGGCGACCGACTGCTGCAGGTCGCCGGCAGCGTACTGCAGCTGGTGCACGGCTTCGCTGGTGGCTTTCAGCGACTCGACGGTCTGCTGGCTGGCGTCGGACAGCTGCATCATGGTGCCCGAGATCTGCGAGGCGCCGACGGCCTGCGACTGCATCCCCTGCAGCACCAGGTCGAAGCGCGGCGCCAGCCTGCGCACCTGGTCCATCATGCCGGACAGCTGTTCGGCCACGTGGCGTGCTTCGCCCACGTTGCGGCGGATCTCTTCCGCAAACTTGTCCATGCCCATCACGCTGGCCGACACCGCCGACTGCATCTCCTTCAGCATCTGCTCGATGTCCCAGGTCGAGACCGAGGTCTGGTCGGCCAGGCGGCGGATCTCGGTGGCGACCACCGAGAAGCCGCGGCCCGCCTCGCCGGCCTTCTCGGCCTCGATCGCGGCGTTCAGCGACAGGATGTTGGTCTGGTCCGCCACCTTGGTGATCGTGGTCAGCACACCGTTGATGTTGCTGGCTTTCTCGGACAGGGCGGCCAGCTTGGCGCCGATCGAATCGGTGGCGTTGACCATCTGCTGCATGGTGTGGTCCATGTGCTTGAGCTTGTCCTGGGCGTCGGCGGTGGCGCTGGTGGTGTAGTCGGCCACCTCGGTCGCTTCTTCCATGGTGCGCAGCAGCTCGGCGGTGTTGGCCGAGATCTCCTTGGTGGTGGCCAGCACCTCGACGCTGGTCTGGGCCTGCTCGATGCCGGTGGCTTCCTGCTGGCGCGCCGAAGCGGCGATCTGGGTCGCCGAGCTGGCAACCTGGATGCCGGCGCGCTGCACGTTGTTCAGCAGGCTGCGCAGGTTGCCCAGCATGGTCGCCAGGCCTTCGCCGAGGCGGCCGACGGCATCCTCGCCGCGGATCGTCACGACGCCGGTCAGGTCGCCGCGCGCCGCCTTCGAGACCACGTCGAGCAGGGTGTCGACCTTGGCGCGCAGCGCGAGATTGTCGGCCTGCTCCCTGGCCTGGTTGTCTTCGATGGCCTGGGCCATGCGGTTGAATTCGAGGGCCATGGCGCCCAGTTCGTCGTTCGACAGCACTTCGGCGCGCGCGCCCTGGGTTCCGCTGCCGAAATTGCGCGCGGCTTCGCTCAGGCTGGCCAAGGGGCGCGAAATCGCCCGCACCAGGATGGTCCCGATCAGGATCGCCAGCAGCACGCTCACCACTGCGCCGCCGCTCAGCAGCATGTTCATCGTACTGCGCAGCGCTGCCGTTTCGTGCCGGCGCCGTTCCAGCAGACGGCCTTCCTCGGCCTCGATTTCGCCGAGGATCTGGCGGATGGTGGCGACGCTGCCGGTGCCGGCCAGCACCGCTGCCTCGGTCTGCGGCGTGACCGCTGTCTGCCCGCTCTTGTCGGCGGCGCGGCGCATGTCGATCTGCGGCGTGATCGCCTTGTCCATCCAGGTGACCAGCATCGGATCGAGCTGGCGCAGGCGCTCCTGCTGGGCCGGATTGTCGGCGGTCAGCTCGTTCGTGCGGCGCAGGTGCTCGCGGGCGCGTTCGTATTCGTTGTGGATGGGCGCGATCAGGGTCTCGTTCCCGGTCAACAGGTAGCCGCGGGTGGCGCTCTGCACCTGCAGCACCGAGGTGGCGACGTGGTTCGTCTCCAGCAGCACTTCGAGAGTATGGCGGTCCCACGCATTCGCCTGCGACAGGCGCGCGAAGTTGTTGTAGGCCAGGGTAAGCAGGAACAGGATGATGGCGACGATGGCGCCGAAGCCGATCGTCAGTTTGTTCTTGATGCTGAGGTTGTGCATATCGAGGGGTCAGAGCCCGGTTTACCCGGGTGGGCTCTGACCCCGGTGTTGGTAACGAACGCCCATCCGTGAATGTAACATTTCCGTGTGGATACATGTACGTGATTGGTGCGCTCGCACAACAGAAAGCGGCCAAATTTTGCGATCAGGCGCCGATTTGCTGCAAGCCTGGCAAGCCATGCCGTGCCCGCGCCTGCAGGCACTTGTCATCGCCGATCTGCACCTCGCGGCAGGGATCGGGGCGCTGTGCATACACGCGGCACGCGAAGCCGCCGTCCGGCGATTGCTGCAGCGCCGCGCAATGCGGCCGTTTTGCATTCGTGCCCGCCATGCATGAAAGGAAAGGATTGACCTGTTCCGTCAGAACGGCAGGCAGGCCGCGCTGCTCGGCCTCGGCCCAGTAGAAAGAGACCCGGTAGCTCATGCAGCAGGCGCCGCAGGCCAGGCAAGGATTGTGGTCGCTCATACAAGACATCGTAGCGCGCGGATGCATGTCTGAAAAGGCGGGCTTTGTCCTCGGTCAAACTAATGTGAACGATAATGAGAATGATTCGCGTTTACATAAACGTAAAGTTTTGTTAAAGTCCGTGGCGTTCCATAACCCATTCAACAAGAAGACCACGCCAAGACCATGAAGAAGCCGATCACCAGCCGCAAACATTCCACCACCCTGGCCATGCTGATGCTGCCGCTCGCCGCCCAGGCTGCCCTTGAGCCCGGCGCCAGCGTCGACGCCGCCGAGGGCGGGAAAGCCCAGCGCGTCCACGTCCGCGGCGAGCGCGAGAACGATTTCAAGGCCGACCAGGCGGCATCCGGCAAGTACACCCAGCCGCTGCTGGACACGGCGCAGACCGTCATCGTGATCAAGAAGGCGCTGATCGAGCAGCAGGGCGCGGTGACCCTGACCGAAGCGCTGCGCAACACGCCCGGCGTCGGCACCTTCTTCCTGGGTGAAAATGGCAATACCAATACCGGCGACGCCATCACCATGCGCGGCTTCGACAGCTCGGGCAGCCTGTTCGTGGACGGCATACGCGACATCGGCTCGGTCTCGCGCGACGTCTTCAACATCGAGCAGATCGACGTGCTCAAGGGCCCGGCCGGCACCGACACCGGCCGCGGTGCGCCGACCGGTTCGATCAACCTCGCCACCAAGCAGCCGCTGCTCAGGAATATCGGCGAGGCGAGTTTAGTGGCCGGCACTGCCGAGCGCCGCCGCGGCACCGTCGACGTCAACCGCGTGCTGGACCGCCAGCGCGGCATCGCGATGCGCCTGAATGTGCTCGACCAGGACAGCGGCAATCCGGCGCGTGAGGAAGTGAAGGACAAGCGCTGGGCAGTGGCGCCATCGGTCGCCTTCGGCCTGCGCGGCCCGACCCGGCTTTACCTCGACTACCTGCACGTCAAGCAGGACAACCGCCCGGACGGCGGCGTGCCGACCATCGGTCTGCCGGGCTACAGCAGCCCCGATCCCAAGCGCCCCTGGATCGCCAATGCGCCGCAGGTCGATCCGCAGAACTTCTACGGCGCGCTGTCGGACTTCGACCGCGTGCGGGCCGACATGTTCACCGCCATCGTCGACCACGAGTTCAGCCCGCGCATGCGCCTGAAGAACACCAGCCGCTACGGCAAGACCAAACAGTTCTACCTGCTCAGCGCCTTCATGGGCAATACCGCCAACATCCTGACGCCGGTGCAAGGCGATCCGTCGACCTGGCTACTTTCGCGCACCACGCGCACCATCAAGGACCAGGAAAACACGGTGCTGGCCAACCAGACCATGCTGACCTCCGAGTTCGATACCGGCGCGCTGCGCCACACGCTGGTGACGGGCCTGGACCTCGCCAACGAAAAGCAGAGCAACTGGAGCTACCTGGGCGGCGGCACCTTGCAGCCGGCGAACCTGTACCGGCCCGATCCCGCATCGCCGGCGACGGGCCTGAACCTGGTGCGCAGCGGCGCGCGCACCCAGGGCGAGACCACGACCGCGGCGGCATGGCTGATGGATACCGTCAAGCTCGGCGAGCGCTGGCTGCTCGGCGCCTCGGTGCGGGTCGACCACTTCGACACCAGTTACGATGCGGTTACGCTGTCGACCGCCGCCGCGAATCCGACGCTGCCGGTCGGTACCCCGGTCCCGACCCACGCCGAGCTGACGGACAGTCTGGTGAGCGGCAAGCTCTCGGTGCTGTACAAGCCGACCTCGAACACCAGCGTCTACGCGCTGTGGGCCAACTCGAAGCAGCCGCCGGGCTCGAACCTGGCACTGAGCGGCAGCGCCAGCAGCGCATCGAACCCGGTGTTCGACCCGCAGGTCACGACCACCACGGAACTGGGCGCGAAGTGGGAACTGATGCAGAAGCGGCTCGGCCTGAACGCCGCGCTGTTCCGCACCAACGTGAAGAACGAGGTCGAGCAGGACCCGGTGGACCTGAAGTACTACCAGACCGGCCGCAAGCGCGTGCAGGGCGTGGAGCTGAGCGCGATCGGCGAGATCACGCGCAACTGGTCGGTGAGCGCCGGTTATACCTGGATGGACACCAGCGTCGAAGCGGGGCGCCTGCTCGCCGCGAATGGCGCCAACAGCCTGACCTACACGCCCAAGTCGGGCTTCACCAGCTGGACCACCTACAAATTCGCTTCCGGCCTGACAATCGCCGGCGGCGCACGGTACTCGGGCCGCCTGCTGCGCGGCACCGACGGCGCGGTCGGCACGCCGGCTTATACCGAGGATTACTGGGTGGCCGATGCGATGGCCTCGTATGCGATCAACCGCTGGGTGGACTTGCGGCTGAACGTGTACAACCTGTTCGACAAGCGCTATGTTGCGGCGATCAACAAGAGCGGGTACCGCTATACGCCGGGGGCGCCGCGCTGGGCCAGCGTGACGGCGAACTTCCACTTTTAATCAGACCACTGCACGCAATCGGATTGCCGCACTAAAGACCGTCGTTCCCGCGAAGGCGGGAACCCAAGTTTGTTCGCGTTTCGACTGCGTAAGCAGAACTTGGGTCCCCGCCTTCGCGGGGACGACGGTTTTGAAGCGGCAGGTATTAAAAAAGCCGCTGGCCCTTTCGGATCAGCGGCTTTCGCATTGGAGCGTCAAGAATTACTGCCCGCGTTTGGCACGCGCCTTGGCGGCAATGCGCATCCGCAGCGCATTCAGCTTGATAAAGCCGCCCGCATCCGCCTGGTTGTAGGCGCCGCCGTCTTCATCGAAGGTCGCGATGTTCATGTCGAACAGCGAGTCGGTCTTCGAGTCGCGCGAGACCACGATCACGTTGCCCTTGTAGAGCTTGACGCGGACCCAGCCATTGACGCTTTGCTGCGTGTGGTCGATCAGGGTCTGCAGCGCGACGCGCTCCGGCGCCCACCAGTAGCCGTTATAAATCAGCGAGGCGTAGCGCGGCATCAGGTCGTCCTTCAGGTGCGCCACTTCGCGGTCCAGCGTGATCGATTCGATCGCGCGGTGGGCGCGCAGCATGATGGTGCCGCCCGGGGTCTCGTAGCAGCCGCGCGACTTCATGCCGACGTAGCGGTTTTCCACGAGGTCGAGCCGGCCGATGCCGTGCTTGCCGCCCAAGCGATTCAGCTCGGTCAGCACCTGGGCTGGGGTCATCTTGACGCCGTTCAGGCCGACGATGTCGCCGCGCTCGTATTCGATGTCCAGGTATTCCGCCTGGTCCGGTGCCGCTTCCGGGCTGACGGTCCAGCGCCACATCGATTCCTCGGCTTCCGCGCTCGGGTTCTCGAGGTGGCGGCCTTCGAAGGAGATGTGCAGCAGGTTGGCGTCCATCGAGTAGGGCGCGCCGCCGTTCTTGTGCTTCATGTCGATCTCGATGCCGGCGTCTTCCGCGTACTTCAGCAGCTTCTCGCGCGACAGCAGGTCCCATTCGCGCCATGGGGCGATGATCTTGACGTCCGGCTTGAGCGCATAGGCGCCCAGCTCGAAGCGGACCTGGTCGTTGCCCTTGCCGGTCGCGCCATGCGACACGGCGTCGGCGCCGGTTTCATTCGCAATCTCGATCAGGCGCTTGGCGATCAGCGGACGCGCGATCGAGGTGCCCAGCAGGTATTCGCCTTCGTAGACGGTGTTCGCGCGGAACATCGGGTACACGAAGTCGCGCACGAATTCTTCGCGCACGTCGTCGATGTAGATGTTCTCCGGCTTGATGCCGAACTTGATGGCCTTGGCGCGCGCCGGCTCCAGCTCTTCACCTTGTCCCAGGTCGGCGGTGAAGGTGACGATTTCGCAGTGATAGTGATCCTGCAGCCACTTGAGGATGACCGAGGTATCGAGGCCGCCGGAGTAGGCGAGGACTACTTTTTTAATGTCGCTCATGGGAGTTCCAGTGATGAGAGATGGGAGGGGATTTATGGTCAGCCGGCCGGACGTAGCGCCCGGGCCGACGATCAAACTAAAGGGTGTGGCGGTGCGTTATTTGCCTTCGATGCGGCCCAACAGCAGGTACTCGATCAGCGCCTTCTGCACGTGCAGCCGGTTCTCGGCTTCGTCCCACACCACCGATTGCGGGCCGTCGATGACTTCGGCCGCCACTTCCTCACCGCGGTGCGCGGGCAGGCAGTGCATGAACAGCGCGTCGGGTGCGGCACGCGCCATCTTGGCGCCGTCCACCATGAAGCCATCGAAGGCTTTCAGGCGTTCGGCATTTTCTTTTTCGTAGCCCATGCTGGTCCACACGTCGGTGTTGACCAGGTGCGCGCCGACGCAGGCATCCGACGGGTTCTCGAAGACCGTGTAGTTGCTGGTCTTGACCATCGCCGGGTCCATGTCGTAGCCCTTCGGCGTCGACACGTTCAGGTGGAAGCCGAACACTTCGGCCGCCTGCAGCCACGAATACAGCATGTTGTTGGCGTCGCCGATCCAGGCCACGGTCTTGCCCGCGATCGAGCCGCGGTGCTCGTGGAAGGTGAAGACGTCGGCCAGCACCTGGCAGGGATGGTGTTCGTTGGTCAGGCCGTTGATCACCGGGACCCGCGAGTGCGCCGCGAAGCGCTCGATGATGTCCTGGCCGAAGGTACGCACCATGATGATGTCGCACATGCGGCTCATGACCTGGCCCGCGTCTTCCACCGGCTCGCCGCGGCCCAGCTGGCTGTCGCGCGTGTTCAGGTAGATCGCCGCGCCGCCCAGCTGGTGCATGCCGGCTTCAAACGATAAGCGGGTACGGGTCGAGCTCTTTTCGAACACCATCACCAGGGTGCGGTCGACCAGCGGGTGGTAAACCTCGTAGGCCTTGAACTTGCGCTTGATGACGGCCGCGCGCTCGATCACGTACTCGAACTCGTCGCGGGTGAAGTCGGAGAATTGCAGGAAGTGCTTGATGGGGGTCTGGACAGCCATGTCGTATCGGGAATGCGGGTATCTACCGAATTATATTCTATCAATACAAGGTCTGCGCCGATTCATGCAGCAGCTGCGCATACAGCTCGTGCCGGATCTTCGCGATCTTGCCGTCTTCCACCGCGCCGAGGATCGAGCATTGCGGCTCGGCCAGGTGGCGGCAGTTGTAGTATTTGCAGCCGCCCAGGAAGGGCTTGAACTCGACGAAGGCGCGCTCCAGCATGCCTTCCGTGAGGTGGTACAAACCGAATTCCTGGAAGCCCGGCGAGTCGATGATCTGGCCGCCGCCCGGCAGCTTGTACAGGCGCGTGAACGTCGTGGTGTGCTTGCCCGTGTCCAGCGCTTCCGAAATCTCGCGCACGGCGATGTCGGCGTCCGGCACCAGCAGGTTGATCATCGACGACTTGCCCATGCCGGACTGGCCGATGAAGATCGAGGACTGGCCTTGCAGCAGCGGCATCAGGGTCGCGACGGTGCCTTCCGGATCGGCCTTGGCCGAAACTTCATGCAGCGGATAGCCGAGGCTTGCGTACAGGCCGGCGCGCTCGCGGGCGCGCGCCAGCGGCTCTTGAACGTCGACCTTGTTGAGGATGATGTGGGCTTCGACGCCGGCGGCTTCGCACGCAACGAGCGCGCGCGAGACCAGGTCGTCGGCGAAGCTCGGTTCGGTGGCGACGACGATGAACAGGCGTGTGATGTTCGCCGCCAGCAGCTTCGATTTGTACTGGTCCGAGCGGTAGAGCAGGGTCGTGCGCTCGGCGATCTTTTCGATGACGGCCTGGTTGTCCGAGGTGCGCTTCAGGTGCACGATGTCGCCGACCGCGACGTTGGTCTTCTTGCCGCGCGTGACGCACTGCAGGAATTCGGAAGACTGCGCGCCGCCGACGTCGGCCAGGTAGTGACGGCCGTGGGCGGCGACGATGGTGCCTTTCAATTCGAGGTCTTTGCTCATGCGCCAGCCCGTCCTACGTAAAGTGCGTCGGCTTTCGCAGCGCAGATGAAGTCGTTCTCGCTCAGCCGATGGCCGGCCGAGTGCGTGGTCCAGGAAGCCGTGCAGCGGCGGTAGCCGACCTGCAGATCCGGATGGTGGTCTTCGCGGTGAACCATGAAGGCCAGCGCGTTCACGAACTCGATGGTCTCGTGGTAGTCGCGGAACAGGAACTCGCGCACCAGCTTGCGATCGTCGACGCGCCAGTCCGGCACCTGAGGCAGCAGGGAGGCAATCGCGGCATCGTCCAGCGCCGCGGCGCCGTGGATGCAGTGGCGCGCGTTCAAGGACGTGTTCATGCGGGCTCCATGCCGGCGGTGCCGGCGCCAACGAGCGCACCCGCTTCATGCAGGTGCCGGATGCGGATCGAGGCCGGCGGATGCGAATCGTAGAAGGCCGAGTGCAGCGGATCCGGGGTCAGGGTCGAGGCATTGTCCTCGTACATCTTGACCAGGGCCGAAACCAGGTCGCGCGCATCGCTGTGGCTGGCCGCGAAGGCGTCGGCCTCGAACTCGTGCTTGCGCGAGGTGATCGAGCTCAAGGGAGCAAAGGGGAAGGTGAACACCGGCAGCACCAGCATGAACAGCAGCAGCGCCATCGCGTCGTTGTTCTGGCCCAGCAGCGGCAGCACGCCCAGGCCGGTGTAGAACCACACCTGGTTCTTCAGCCAGCCCAGCACGGCCAGGAACACCAGCGACAGCGCGAAGGCGACCAGGATCCGCTTGACGATGTGCTTCAGCTTGAAGTGGCCCAGTTCGTGCGCCAGCACGGCCTCGATTTCAGGCGGGGCAAGGCGCTCGAGCAGGGTGTCGAAGAAGACGATGCGCTTGTTGGCGCCAAAGCCCGAGAAGTAGGCATTGCCATGGGCGGAGCGCTTGCTGCCGTCCATCACGAACAGGCCCTTCGAGGCGAAGCCGACGCGCCCCATCAGGCTTTCGATACGGTCTTTCAGGCTCTCGTCGCCGAGCGGCGTGAACTTGTTGAACATCGGTGCGATGACGGTCGGGTAGATCACCATCAGCAGCAGCTGGAAGCCGCTCCACACCAGCCAGGCGTACAGCCACCACATCGGGCCGGTGCGGTCCATCAGGGTCAGCACCACCCACAGCAGCGGCAGGCCGATGACGGCGCCCAGCAGCGTGCCCTTGACCGTGTCGAGCAGCCACAGCTTGATCGTCATCTTGTTGAAGCCGAAGCGCTGTTCCAGCACGAACTGGAACCAGTAGGTGAAGGGCAGGTCGAGCAGGCCGGCGATGGCGCCGTAGGCCACGATCAGCCCGATCTGGTGCGCCATGCCCGGCCCCGTCAGGTGCAGCAGCGCGATCGACAGCGCCTGCAGGCCGCCCAGCAGCGTGAAGCCGACCAGCACCAGGCCGCTCCACACCGCGTGGATCAGGCCGAAGCGGGTCTTGGCGACCGTGTAGTCGGCGGCCTTCTGGTGGGCGGCGAGCGGGATCTTGTCGGCGAATTCGGCCGGCACCTTGTCACGGTGGCGCATGACGTGGCGGACGTGCCGGCTGGCCAGCCAGTACCGCAACCCCAGGGTCAGCATGAAAAAAATGACGAACAAAACCGAAAACGCGAATGAAACCATTCTATGCCTGTGAGAAAATGCAAATCTTAACCTCGGGGTCAGAGCACGGTTTTCACGCTTGTGCTCTGACCCCGACTGACTATATAGCCAAAGATCAGATTATGTCACAAGCCAACGAAACCCAAACCCCGACCGTCACCCCGCGCCCGAACGACATGAACCTCGTCTGGCTCGACATGGAAATGACCGGCCTCGATCCGGACAACGACCGCATCATCGAAGTGGCCGTGGTCGTTACCGATGCCGAGCTGAACATCCTGGCCGAAGGCCCGGTGTTCGCCATCCACCAGAGCGACGAGACGCTGGACAAGATGGACAACTGGAACAAGGGCACCCACGGCAAGTCGGGCCTGATCGACCGCGTGAAAGCCTCGACCGTGAACGAAGCCCAGGCCGAAGAGCAGCTGATCGCCTTCCTGAAGCAATGGGTCCCGGCCAACAAGTCGCCGATGTGCGGCAACTCGATCTGCCAGGACCGCCGCTTCATGGCGCGCGGCATGCCGAAGCTGGAAGCCTTCTTCCACTACCGCAACCTGGACGTGTCGACGCTGAAGGAACTGTGCCGCCGCTGGAAGCCGGAACTGGCCTCGGGCTTCAAGAAGGCCCAGAAGCACACGGCGCTGGCCGACATCGTCGAGTCGATCGAAGAGCTGCGTTACTACCGCGAGCACTTCATTAAGCTGTAAGCACGCCTTTCAGCGCAGTGCAGCATGGAAATTTGTGAATTATTCGTCATGAGTGTGGAATAATTCCTTATGGCTGACATTCTGCGCATCACCGCCGGGCTCGGCGACAGCGAGACGCGGCGCCTGCTCGGCGCCCGCGACTGGCATTCCTCGCCGCTCGGCCCGCCCGAGTCCTGGCCGCCCGAGCTGGCGACCGCCGTCTCGATGGCGCTCAGCTCGACCTTCCCGATGTTCGTCGCCTGGGGACCGGAGCAGGTCTTCCTCTACAACGACGCCTACATCCCCGTCCTCGGCGAAAAGCACCCGGCCGCCTTCGGCAAACTGTTCCACCGCGTCTGGTGGGAGATCTGGCAGGACCTCAAGCCGATCGCCGACCGGGCACTCGCCGGCCAGTCCGCCTTCCTGGAGGACATGCCGCTCGTCATGGAGCGCAAGGGCTATACCGAGCAGACCTATTTCACCTTCTCGTATTCGCCGCTGCACGACGGCGAGGGCAGGGTGATGGGCATCTACTGCACCTGCATCGAGACCACCGCCCGGGTCGAGGCCGAGCGCCGCGCCGCCTTCGAACTGAACCTCAGCGATGCGCTGCGGCCGATGCATTCCAGCGAGGATGCGATCGCGATCGCGAGCAGCCTGCTGGGGCGCGAGCTGGGCGTCGAGCGCGTCATGTACGGCGAAGTCGACGACGAGCGCAACACCTTCTACGTGCCGCGCGACTGGAAGCGCAGCGGCCGTTCGGATCTGTCCGGGAACACCTTCCCGATCGAAGCCTTCGGCGCCGAGGTGGCGGCAAGCGGACGTGCGGGCGAAGTCATCGCCATCACCGACGTGCGTCTCGATCCGCGCACCGTCGAGCACCAGCAGGCCTACCTGATGGCGATGGGCGTGACCGCCAGCCTGCTGGTGCCGCTGGTGAAGTCGGGCCGCCTGCTGGCTTTCCTGGCGCTCGGGCACGAGCATCCGCACCGCTGGAGCGAGGCCGAGATCGCGCTGGCGCGCAGCATGGCGCAACGCCTGTGGAGCGCGGTCGACCTCGCGCGCGCCCAGGCCGCGCTACGCGAAGAGCGCGACCGTGGCCAGCTGATCCTCGACTCGATCGCCGAAGGCTTCGTGCTGATCGCCGAAGACTGGACTGTGCTGGAGGTGAACGACGAAGGCCTGCGCCTGACCAACCGCACTGCCGGCGAAGTCGTCGGACGCCATCACTGGGAAGTGTGGCCGGAAGCGCTGGACACGCCGGCCGGCCGCATGTACCAAGAGGTCATGGCCACGCGGATGCCGGGCCGGACCGAGTTCCAGCACATCGGTCCGGGCGCCAGCGGCGGCTGGTTCGAGGTGCGCGCGTATCCGGTGCGCGACGGCGGCATCGTCGGCTTCTTCCTCGATATCACCGAGCGCCGCCTGGCCGAGGACAGGCTGCGCGAGGCCGACCAGCGCAAGGACGAGTTCCTGGCGATGCTGGCGCACGAACTGCGCAATCCGCTGGCGCCGATCAGCGCCGCCGCCGACCTGCTCAGGATCGGCCGCCTGGACGAGCAGCGGGTGCGCCAGAGCAGCGCCATCATCGGCCGCCAGGTCAGGCACATGACCAGCCTGGTCGACGACCTGCTCGACGTCTCGCGCGTCACGCGCGGGCTGGTGACGCTGGCGCGGGCGCCGGTGGCGGCGCGCACCATCGTCGACGAAGCGATCGAGCAGGTGCGCCCGATGTTCGAGGCGCGCCGCCAGCACCTGCAGGTGACGCTGGCCGCTTCGGATGCCACGGTCCTCGGCGACAAGGCTCGCCTGGTGCAGGTGCTGGCCAACCTGCTCAACAACGCCTCGAAATACACGCCCGAAGACCGCCGCATCGAGATCGAGACCGGCGCCGATGCGGGCGGCGACGCCCTGGTGCTGACGGTGCGCGACGAGGGCATCGGCATGGACCGCGAGCTGGCGCCGCGCGTGTTCGACCTGTTCACCCAGGCCACACGCTCGTCGGACCGGTCGCAGGGCGGGCTGGGGCTGGGCCTGGCGCTGGTCAAGAACCTGGTCGAGCTGCACGGCGGCAGCGTGGTCTGCGACAGCCCCGGTCCGGGCCGGGGCAGCACCTTCTCGGTCACCCTGCCGCTGATGCAGCCGGTGGCGCGCAGCCTCGACGAGGCCCCTGCGAGCGCCCGTGATGGGCAAGCACGTCCGCTGCGCCTGCTGGTGGTGGACGACAACGTCGACGCCGCGGCCACGCTGGCCATGCTGCTGGAAGCCTGCGGCTACGAGGTGATGGTGGAGAACGATTCGCTGCGCGCGCTGGAGCGGGCGAAGCACGAGTGCCCGGACGCGGCCCTGCTGGACATCGGCCTGCCCGAGATGGATGGGAACGAACTGGCGCGGCGGCTGCGGCTGGAGCCCTGCACCCGGCCGGCGCTGCTGGTGGCGATCACCGGCTACGGCCAGGAACAGGACCGCCGCACCGCGCTGGAAGCCGGCTTCGACCATCACATGGTGAAGCCGGTCGACATGGACCGCCTGGCGGCGATCCTGGCATCGGTACAGGCCTGACTTTTAGCGCATCTGGGTGTAGTTGACCGGCACCCAGCGGTAGCCCTTGCCCTGGGTCTGCAAGTGGCCCAGGCCGGGGAACTGCAGGTGGGCGCCGCCGATCAGGTAGCCGTTCTTGGCGGCGTCGTCGAACACCTTCTTGCGGGCGGCATAGGCGGCCTTCTCGTCGCTGTCGAAGCCGATCGTCACCTGCGGATTGTCCATCTGGACGGCGGCCACGTGGACCAGGTCGCCGATCAGCAGCAGCTTCTGGCCCTTGCTCTCGACCAGGTAAGTCGTGTGGCCCGGGGTATGGCCGGGTTCGGCGATCGCCGTGACGCCCGGCACCAGTTCGCCCTTGCCTTCGATGGCCTTGAACTTGCCGGCCTGGACGTAAGGGTTGAGCGAGGCCATCGCGCCCTGGAAGAATCCCTTCTTGTCGGTCGGGGCCTTGTCCATGTTCTCTTTGCTGAGCCAGAAGTCGGCGTCCGCCTTGCCGGCGCGGACCACGGCGTTCGGGAAGGTGCGCTGGCCGTTGCTGACCAGGCCGCCGACGTGGTCGCCGTGCATGTGGGTGATGTAGATCTCGTCGATCTGCTCCGGCTGGTAACCGGCCGCCTTCAGGTTCTGCACGAATTTGCCGAGGGTCGGGCCGAACAGGGTGCCGGCGCCGGTGTCGACCAGCACCAGCTTGCTGCCGGTATTGACCAGGAAGGTGTTGTCCGAGGTCTCCAGCGGGACCTTCAGGTGGTTCTTTTCCAGCGTGGCGCGGGTCAGTTCGGCCTTCTGGCGCAGCAGCTGGTCGACCGGCAGGTCGACGGTGCCGTCATTGATCGGGGTGACTTCGATGTCGCCGACCATGATGCGGAAGAAGCCCGGGGCCGGGCTCTTGACCATCGGCGCGGCGGCGTGGGCGGCGGACAGCATTGCCGCAGCGGCGGCGACGGCAAACAGGGTGCGCTTGAGCGGGTGGTTCATCTTCTTGTCCTCAAGGTGTGAATAAGTGAATGCGCGAGTGTGCGTATTGCTTATCGTACTTGATTGTTCAAGAACACGCTGGCGCTGGCGCAGACGCTCTCATGCCGCCCGGGTAGGTCGTCATCGGGCGTTCAGGGCAGGTCGGGAATCGTGAACACGCCTTGCAGGGCGCGCAGCTGGTCGCGGTGGACCTGGGCCAGCCGCGTGAGGATGGCTTCGCCGGCCGGCAGCAGGTGGACCTCGACGCGGCGACGATCGTCAGTGTTGGCGCGGCGTTCGACCAGGCCGGCCTCCTCGCAGCGCGTCACCAGCGCGACCACGCCATGCTGCTTGGCCTGCAGGCGCTCGGCCAGTTCGCCGATGCTGGCCCACTCGCGGTCCTTGAAGCCCTTGATGTGCAGGAGCAGCAGGTACTGCAGGGGCGTGATGCCCTCGGCCTGGATGGCGTTGTCGGAGAAGTGCTCGTAGCGCCGCATCTGGTAGCGGAACTCGGATAAGGCGGCAAAGTCCGCCTTTTGAAGCGCGGATTTGGCGGATGGTTTCTTCACTGGGTCGTTCGCTGGCAGAGGGAAGCCGAATAATATATCATGTTATGATACTTTTTTTCGAAGCTTCATCTTGGATCAGACATTGAACTGGTTGCGCGCCTTCGTCCCGCAACGCAATACCGTCCCGCGCCACGAACGGATGCGGGCCGTGGCCGGCGCCCTGGTCGGCCTCCTGCTCACCGCCGGTCTCAGCATGCATCTGCTCGGCACCGGGACCTTGCCGCTGGCCTTGGTGGCACCGATGGGCGCCTCGGCGGTGCTGCTGTTCTGCGTGCCGGCCAGCCCGCTGGCCCAGCCCTGGTCGGTCATCGGCGGGAACACCATCTCGGCATTGGTGGGCATTGCCTGCGCCAAGGCGATCGGCAACCCGCTGCTGGCGGCGCCGCTGGCCGGTTCGCTGGCGATCCTGGTGATGTTCCTGCTGCGCTGCCTGCACCCGCCCAGCGGCGCGGTGGCCCTGACCACGGTGCTGGGCGGCCCGGCCGTGCATGCCGCCGGCTTCGGTTTTGCCTTCATGCCGGTGTGCCTGAACTCCACCCTGATCGTGCTGGTGGCGCTGGTCTTCAACAACCTGACCGGGCGCCGCTATCCGCACACCCAGCAATCGATGCTGAAGAACGTGCACGCCACGCGCGACCCGGTGCCGACCGCGCGCATCGGCTTTACGAAGGAAGACCTGGACGCCGCGCTGGCGCGCTACGGCCAGGTGCTGGACATCAGCCGCGACGACCTCGAAGAGATCCTGCTCGAGACCGAAGCCCAGGCCTACGGCCGCCGCTTCGGCGTGATCACCTGCGGCGCCATCATGTCGAAGGATGCGGTGACGGTGCGGCCCGGCATGTCGCTGGGCGAGGCCTGGCGCCTGCTGCGCCAGCACGGCCTGCACGCGCTGCCGGTGCTGGACAAGGCCGGCCACGTGGTCGGCGTGGTGGGGCAGAACGATTTCCTGCACCACCTGGGCCTGGACGACTACCAGACCCTGGGCGAAAAGTTGCGCGGCCTGGCCGGCCACCTGTTCGGCCTGCGCGGCGGGCGCCCGTCCAAGGTGGTGGAGATCATGCACCGCCACGTGAAGACGGTGGGCGCCGACGAGCCGATCGCGGAGCTGGTGCCGCTGATGACCAACCGCGGCCTGCACCATATTCCAGTAGTGGACGCGCGCGGCATTTTCGCCGGCGTGGTCAGCCACTCGGACCTGCTGGCGGCGCTGTTCGAAGGCCGGCTGATGGAGCCTGCGTAAAAACAAACCGGGGTCAGACACCGAATTTTGGCAACGTCCCGAAAGATATTTCCAAAATCTGGTGTCTGACCCCGGTTTGAGGAAGGTCAGTTTGCTTTGGTCAAGCCTGCTCGGCGCCGCAGCACTTCTTGAACTTCTTGCCGCTGCCGCAGGGGCAATCGTCGTTGCGGCCGACTTTCGGCTCTTCGCGGCGCAGGGTCTCGACCGGGCCCTTGCGGCGCGGCAGCCAGTAGCGGTGGATGGCCGGCAGATTGGCTTCGATCTCGAGCGCCAGCTTGTGGGCCAGGCGCGGGTCTTCGACTTCGGCCAGTTCGCTCTCTTCGATCTCGTCGGCGCCCAGCAGGTAGATCGGGCGCATCATCGGGCCGGCTTCCGATTCCCAGATATCGTCCCAGGAGCCGGGACGCAGGTCCATGCCTTCCCAGAAGCCCCAGCACCAGGCTTCGGCGTCGATCAGGGTCTCGCCGTCGACTTCGTGCTCGACGTAGAGCGGCTCGAATTCCTTGGGCGCGACTTCGAAGGTGATCAGCACTTCGTTCATGAAGCGCATGATCAGGTTGACGATGCGCTGCTCTTCCTTCGGGTTCTTCCATTTCGGCGCGGCGCCTTCCTCGCCCCAGACCCGCGGCAGCCACTCGGCCGGCATGATGGATTCCGGGCCGATCGCGATCGCGGTCAGGTAGCCGTGCAGGGTATCCATCGTCATCGCGCCTTCCGGGCTGCGTTCGGACAGCAGGAAGTTGTCGAGGTCGTCGAATTCTTTGTCGGTGAGGGGCTGTTCGAGTTGCATGTGTGTATCTTGTACTGAGGTGATGACGGTCGTCGAAGGCGCCAGTTTAACGCCTGCGGCGCGAGGCCGGCATAAAAAAGCGCCGGAGGGCCTCGCGCGGCCGTCCGGCGCAAACGGAAAACTTGTGTTTGCTGCTCAGTATCTTGTTCAGTGCTTGGCGTCGAAGGCCTTCTTCAGCGCGTCGGCCGCATACTGCTCCGCATCCTTGGCTTTCGGCACCACCGCACCCATGCCGAAGAATTCGTGGGTCACACCACTGTACTCCTTATAGTCGACCTTGACGCCATCCTTCTTGAGCTTGTCGGCATAGGCCTTGCCTTCGGTCAGCAGCGGGTCGATCTCGGCGGCGACGATGGTGGCCGGCGGCAAGCCTTTCAGCGATGCGGCCTTCATCGGCAGTGCATATGGGTTTTTCGGATCGGCAGCGTAATGCTTGAAGAACCAGGCCATCATCGGCTTGTTGAGCGGCTTGGCATTCGCGTTGCGCTGGTAGGAAGCGTTGTTCATGTCGTTGTCGACGACCGGGTAGACCAGCAGCTGGTGCACCGGCATCTGCGCTTTCTTGTCGCGCGCCATCATCGAGACCACGGTGGCCAGGTTGCCGCCCGCCGATTCGCCGCCGACCGCCACGCGCGCCGGGTCGCCGTTGAATTCCTTGGCGTGCTGGGTGGTCCAGATGTAGGCCGCGTAGGCGTCGTTCGGCGCGGTCGGGAACTTGTGCTCCGGCGCCTGGCGGTAGTCGACCGAGACCATGATCGCCTTGGCCATCTTGGCCAGCGCGCGCGGCGAGGCCTCGTAGACCTTGGTGTCGGCGATCACGAAGCCGCCGCCGTGGTAATACACCATGACCGGGAACGGGCCCTTGCCTTCAGGCGTGAAGATGTGGATCGGGACGCTGCCGCCCTCGACCGGCACCGTCATGTCCTTCACCGTCACGCCCGCTTCCGGGGCCGTGCTTTTCTTCTCGTCGGCCAGCACCTTCTTGACCGCGTCCGCCGGCGTCGGCTGCTTGCGCGCTTCTTCCGGGCTCAGGGTCTCGATCGGCTTGCCGTTCAGGGATTTCAGCGCGTCCAGCACCTTCTGCATGTGGGCTTCGGCCTTGGGTGGCTGGGCGGCATCCTGGGCCATGGCATGGCTGCAGGCGAGGGCGGCGGCAAGCGCGGTCAGCGGGAGGGCGTTCTTGATCATCGTTTTCTCCGTTTCTTAAATTGTGTACATGCCTCCATGACAACCTCTACGGTTCAAATACTCGGTACGTCCACACACATTACGACCATCATTCTTAGCAAAATCGGTAATTTCCACCTGAATTCGATTCTTGGTAGAAAAGAACATGCTGTTTAATCCGAACTGAAGCATAAATTCGGCAAATCGGAGCGAGGCTGCGCCGGGCTGCCGCCGGCCTTACAATGGCGGCATGGAAGATCAAACGGAAACACATCCTTTTTCGCGTCTCGACCCGCTGATGGTGCTGGACGCCGTCGACAGCGTCGGCCTGCGCGGCGACGGCCGCCTGCTGGCGCTGAACAGCTACGAAAACCGGGTCTACCGCGTCGGCCGCGAAGAAGGCCAGCCGGTGGTGGTCAAGTTCTACCGGCCGGAGCGCTGGAGCGACGCCGCCATCCTCGAAGAACACGCTTTTACGCAGGAGCTGGCGGAAGCCGAGGTGCCGGTGGTGCCGGCACGCGTGCTGGACGGCCGTACCCTGCATGAATTCGGGGGCTTCCGCTTCGCCGTCTTCCCCAGCCGCGGCGGACGCGCGCCCGAGCTGTCCGATCCCAAGGTGCTGGAATGGATAGGGCGCTTCATCGGCCGCATCCACGCGGTAGGCGCTACCAAGGCCTTCGAGCAGCGTCCGGCGCTGAACCTGGACACCTTCGGCCGCGAGCCGCGTGCCTGGCTGCTCGGCCACGGCTTCATCCCGCATGAGCTCCTTACCGCCTATGCCAGCGTGCTCGACCAGGCGCTGGATGGCGTCGCGCGCTGCTTCGATCGTGCCGGCGAGCTGCCGCTGCTGCGCCTGCACGGCGATTGCCACGCCGGCAACGTGCTGTGGACCGGCGACGGCCCGCACTTCGTCGACTTCGACGACAGCCGCATGGGCCCGGCCGTGCAGGACCTGTGGATGCTGCTCTCGGGCGAGCGCCAGGAAATGGTGCGCCAGATGGGCGATGTGCTGGCCGGCTACGAGGATTTCTGCGAATTCGATCCGCGCCAGCTCTACCTCGTGGAAGCGCTGCGTACGCTGCGTCTCATTCACTACTCGGCCTGGCTGGCGATGCGCTGGGACGACCCGGCTTTCCCTGCGGCTTTCCCGTGGTTCAATACCCAGCGTTACTGGCAGGACCGCATTCTGGAATTGCGCGAGCAGATCGCTCTCATGGACGAGCCGCCTTTATGGCCCGTTTGATCTACTGAATTGGCGGGCAATCGCCGCTGTGTTCGGCGTGACAGGTTTTCCAGCCGTGACGCATAATCACGCTAAGCCCTAGTCCGCCCCCAAAAGCCATGACCGATCACGCCGACCACCAAGACGATGCCGATTTCACGATCGACCTGATGCCCGCATCCCACGAGCATGCGGCGCCCGGCGTCGAACCGCAGCGCGAGCAGCTGGAGCAGCGTGCGATCAAGGAAGGCATCGCGCGGGTCGAGGCCGAGGCCAAGGCGGCGGTGGCGGCCGAGAACCGCGCCCACGCCGAGGCGCGTGCACGCAGCCTGGCCGAGGAGCGCGCGGCGATCGACGCCGAAGCGGCCGCCGCTGCGCTGGCGAATGCCCAGGCATCGGAAGAGGCGATCGAGGCCAACCGCGACCGCATCGACACCCTGCGCGCTGCCGCCAAAGCCGCGGCCGAGCGCCTGGAAGCGATGCGCCAGGAAACCGCCGGGCTGCGCGCACGCGTGGAAACCGACACCCAGATCCGCCTGGCGGCCGAAGCGCGCGGCCGCGCCCAGGAAGAGGCGCGCCGCCGCGCCGAGGAACAGGCGAAGACCGACGCCGAGCTGGCCGAACGCGCCGCCCGCCAGGCCGACGAGCTGGCGCAGCAGGCCGAACAGGCGCGCCTGCAGGCCGCCGAACGGGTCGCCGCCGTGCACGCGGCGCGCGAGGAAGTCAGCCACAGCGCCAGCGCCGATGCGAGGGTCGCGATCCTGGCGCGCGAACGCGAGCGTGCGGAAAAGGCCGCGCGCCAGACCGCCGAGAAGCTGGCCGAAGCCGAAGCCGAGGCGCTGGAACTGGCGCTGCAGCGCGAACGCGCCGACCAGATCGCACTGGCCAACAGCTTTGCGCGCGCCGCCGCCGAGGCCAGGGCACTGGAAGAGGCGCGGGCCCTGGCCCACATCGAGCAGGAACGCGAAGCGATCGCGCTGGCCCAGGCCGAGTACGAACGCACCGCCGCGCAGTCGCTGCGCATGCGCCTGCAGACCGAGAAGGAATTGCGAGACGCCGCCATCCATCGCGAGCGCCTGGAAGAAAGGGCGGCGGCCGCCCTCGAGGCCAGGCGCGAGGCCGAAGGCCGCATCCTGGCCGCGACCGAAGCGCGCATCGAAGCCGACCGCAAGCTGCGCGAAGTCGCGGTGGAGCGGGCCCAGGCCGAGGAAGACGAAGCCGCCCAGGCCCAGGCTCGCCTGGACGCCGAGCGCTTCGCCGCCGAGCAGGCGCGCCTGCGCGCGGAAGCCGACCGCCGCGCAGTCGAAGCCGCCGCGCTGGAGGCCGAGCAGCAGCAGCGCGAACGCGTCCTGGCCGAGGAGCGCGCGGCCCAGGCGGCCTCCGCGGCCCAGGCGAAAGCAGCCGAGAATGCGGCCGAACAGGCGCGCCTTGCCTGGGAAGCCGAACAGGCCGAGCTGCAGCGCGAAGCGGCGCGCCTGGCCGAACAGCGCAGCCGCGACACCGAAGCCCTGGCCGAAGCCGAGCGCGAACGCGTGCGCATGGAACAGGAAGCGCTGGCCGCGCTGGCGCAGCGCCAGGAAGCCGAGCAGATGCTGGCCGCCGCCGCCCAGGCCAGGATCGCCGCCGAGCAGGAACAGGAAGCCTTGTTGCGGGCCCAGGCCGAACACGAGCAGAACATCCTGGCCGCGCGCCAGCAAGCCGTCGAGGCCCAGCGCCAGGCGACGGCCGATGCGGCGCGCCAGGCCGAGCAGGAACAGGCCATCGCCGCCGCGCAACGGCAGGACGCCGCGAGCGCTGCCCAGCGCGCCGAAGTCGTGGCTGCGCAAGCCGCCGAGCTTGCGCGGGTGCAGGCCGAACGGATGAGCGCTGAGCAGCGCCAGCAGGCACTCGCCGCGGAAGTCATGGCCGCCGAGCAGGAAGGCGCCGACGCCGCCCGCGAAGCGCTGCTGCTGCTCGAACAGAAGCTGGCCGCCCAGCGCCAGCAGGCCGCGCTCGATGTGCGCGCTAACGAAGCGGCCAGCGCGCGCCTCGCTTCCGAACATGCCGCCATCGCCGCGCTTGAGGCGCGCGCCAAGGCCGAGGAAGAACGCGCTCAGCTGGCGACAATGCGCGAGATGGCCGAGCAGGCCGCCGCCCAGGCCGCGATGGAAAAGCGCGAGGCCCAGCGCGCGCTGCTCGAACACGCGCAGCAGGCCGCCGAGATGCAGCGCAAGTCGCTGCAGGCGACCCAGGACATGCTGGAAGCCAAGCGCCGCCTGGTGGAGCTGGAAGCCGGCCGCCAGGAAGAGCAGGTGGCGGAACTGGGCGCGCTGCGCGAGCAGGTCGATGCGCTGCAGGCCGAGGCCAAGCAGCGCGCCGAATCGGCGGACCTGGCGCGTGAAGTGTTGGGACGTTTTTCTCAGCTGCCGTCGGCGCAGCAGGCGGCGGCGAGGTTGGCCGAAACCATCGCCAAGCAGCGCGGCGAGGGTTGAGCGGACGCTGGAGCCTGCGGGCCGCGCCTCAGCGCGCGCCCGTCGCGCGCTTGTCCCTGAAGAAGTTCCAGGCCTCCTCGGCCGTATCGACATCGTGGTTCATGTTGCCGACCAGCTTGCGCAGGATCCACGGCATTTCTTCGTTCCTGGAAGCGTGCGTGTGGCCGCCGCCGTCGATGCGCATGAACTCGACCTGCACGCGGGCCGGGTCCTGGCCCCAGATGTAGCGCGTGGCCGAGGTCGGGTCCGCGGACTGCAGGTGCGGCAGGCGGAAGCTGGCGGGCATTTCCGGCAGGCCGGCGGCGCGGCGCCATACGGCCACCGATTCGTCGGCGCTGACGCCGCTGCCGCGGTCGCGCAGCAGCCAGTGGCCGACCTTGCCGCCGTTGTAGGGCGCGATCCGGTCGGCGGTGCCGTGCGAGATGAAGATCGAGATCGGATGGCTGGGCGGCTTGCAGCGGCTCTGCATCGGCATCAGGGCGCTCTGTACGCCGAGCGCGGCCAGCTTCGGCGCCAGTTCGATGCCGAGGCGGTAGGCCATGCCGCCGCCGTTCGAGCTGCCGTACACGTAGATGCGCTCCGGATCGGCGCCGAGCTCGTTGACGGCGGTGTCGATCAGGGCGGCAATGAAGCCGACGTCGTCGCTGGTGGCATTGCTGGCGGCGTCCGCGCGGCAATCGTTCCAGGCCCGCTTGCCGTCGCTGCCCTTGATGCCGTCCGGCGCGATCAGCATCACGCGCTCGCGCTCGGCGAGGCGGATCCAGTCCTGCGCTTTATACAGGCCGAACGATTCCAGCCCGACCATGGTGGCGGCGGAGGCGCCGTGTCCGTGCAGCAGGATGACGGTCGGGCGGCTGCTGCGCGCCAGCCGGTCCGGCTCGACCACGAGGTAATGGCGCCGGCCCTCGGGCCGCAGCAGCGTGTAATCGACGATGGTGGAGGCCTGCAGCGCGCCGGCCGCCATCATGCAGCCTGCCGCCGCCAGCAGCAGCCCCGCAGCGCGCCTTCTCATTGTGCGCCTGGATTCGGCGCGACCGGGTTGCTGCCGCCGACCGCGGCTTTTTCGACGAAGTAGCTGGTCTCGCCGAAGCAGGAGGTCGGCAGGCCGACGTGCTGGGCGTAGCTGAGCTGCACGCGCTGGCCCATGGCGGACTGCAGCTGCTTGACGACGTTTTCGTCGCGCACGGTGAAGGCGAAGCGCTCGGGAATCGCGCCAGGCATGCTCGACAGCAGGATCTCGCCTTCCCAGGTCTTGCACAGCCAGCCCTTGCGCGACAGCTTCTGCAGGTAGCCGGCACGTTCGCCTTCCGAATACGACCAGTGCAGGACGATGGCCGTGTACAGCGCGAACAGCACGATCGCGGCGACGATGACGGAGGCGAGGAGGGCGCTCGCGCGGCGCGGGAAGGTCGAGGGCATGGTTGATGAGGTCGAGTGAAGTCGCGCCCATTCTGCCGATGAGCGCGCGAATTGTCAAAAGCTCATGAACCGGCGCAGCCAGCGCTTAGACGTTGACCCCGAAAGAACGCGCCAGCGGACCCAGGCCGCCGTTGTAGCCCTGGCCGACGGCGCGGAATTTCCACTCGCTGCCATAGCGGTAGAGTTCGCCGAAGATCATCGCCGTCTCGGTCGAGCTGTCCTCGGACAGGTCGTAGCGCGCGATCTCGCGTTCGCCGTCCGCGTTCAGGCAGCGGATGAAGGCGCGCGCCACCTGGCCGAAGCTCTGGCGGCGTTGGTCGGCTTCGTGGATGGTGACGGCAAAGGCGATCTTTTCGACCTCGGCCGGCACCCGGGTCAGGTCGACCAGCAGGCGCTCGTCGTCGCCTTCGCCCTGGCCGGTGCGGTTGTCGCCGGTGTGCTTGACCGAGCCGTCCGCCGACTGCAGGTTGTTATAGAAGATGAAGTCGGCATCGCCACGCACCTTGCCGTCGCCGCGCAGCAGGAAGGCGCTGCCGTCGAGGTCGAAGGTGGCACCGTCGGTCGAGCGCGGATCCCAGCCCAGGCCGATGATGACGCGCTTGAGGTTCGGGTCTTCCTTGGACAGGTTGACGTTGCCGCCTTTTTGCAGACTGATCGCCATGGTTGTCTTTCCTTTCGTTGATAATCAGGTTGCCGATTCGAGCTGTTCGCGCCGCTTGTAGCGTATCGAGGACCACAGCGACACCAGGATGAAGGCGATGCCGGACAGGCCGGTGAACCATTCGGGAATCTCGTACTCCACGCTAGCGAACATGATCAGGGCCAGGATGCCGATCGCGTAGTGGGCACCGTGCTCGAGGTAGACGAATTCCTCCAGCGTGCCGCGGTGCACCAGGAACACGGTGAGCGAACGCACGAACATCGCACCGATGGCCAGGCCCAGCATGATGATGACGACGTCGTTGGTGATGGCGAAGGCGCCGATCACGCCGTCGAAGCTGAACGAGGCATCCAGCACCTCGAGGTAGAGGAAGCCGCCGATGCTGCCCTGCGAAATCATCTTGCCGACCGATGGGTCCGATTCCTCCTCTTCGAGCAGGCCGCTGAACCAGTTCACGCCCACGTAGACGATGACGCCGACCACGCCGGCGACCAGCACCGGCAGCTTTTGCGGCTCGGGCATCAGGCTCATGCAGCCGAACACGGCCAGCAGGGTCAGCAGGATGGCCAGGCCTTCGCTGCCGAAATGGCCGACTTTCTCTTCGATCCAGCCCAGCCAGTGGAGTTCCTTTTCCTCGTCGAACAGGAAGTTGAGGAAGACCAGAAGAAGAAAGGCGCCGCCGAAGGCCGCGACCTCGGCGTGCTGGGCGGTGAGGATGCGGGCGTACTCGTCGGGCGTATTCGTCGCCATGTGCCAGACGTCGATCAGGCCGAGGCCGGTCGCCACCGAGACGATCAGCAGCGGGAACAGCAGGCGCATGCCGAACACGGCCACCAGGATGCCGACCGTCAGGAACAGGCGCTGCCAGAACGCGTTCCAGTTGCGCAGCACCGAGGCGTTCACCACTGCGTTGTCGAAGGACAGCGACACTTCAAGCACGCCCAGCACCGCCGCGATCCACAAGGCTTGCAGCAGACCGCCGGTGCCGCCATGGCTGAAGCCCCACCAGGCGGCCAGCGCCAGCAGGACCGCGGTCACTGCGAAAGACAGCTTGAAATGTTGCATCGGGTTCTCCTTATAGTTATTGCTGAACAGGCTGCATTGTCTTATAAGCCACACTGGACTGGATATTACTGGTTTCTCCCTGTGGCAGGCGCATCGCTTCTGCGATAATGCTGCCCGGTATTTCTTTTGTACTAACACATCGGAACTCACATGGACTTCACTTACCTGCTGACCCCGCTGCTGACCTGGCTGGTGGTCGGCCCGATCAAATTCCTGATCAATAGCGCCCGCCAGGGACGCTGGGCGTTCAACCTGGTCGGCAACGGCGGCTTCCCGAGCAACCACAGCGCCACCGTGACCAGCATGGCGACCCTGATTGCGCTGCGCGAGGGCATCGGCCACCCGGCCTTCGGCGTGGCCGTGACCCTGTGCTTCATCGTGATGATCGACGCCAACAGCCTGCGCCAGCACGTCGGCCGCCAGGCCGCCGCCATCAACCGCCTGGCCGAGGGCAGGGACGGCCACCGCAAGCTGCGCGAGCGCATGGGCCATACCCTGGTCGAGATCGGCGGCGGGATCGTTACCGGTATCCTGATGGGTAACCTGGTGTATCACCTGTTCGTGAAGTAAGAACACCTGGACCCCCGCCTGCGCGGGGGCGACGCATTATGGACAGGCGGCGTCCGCCGCCTGTCCGCAAACTGTCCGCTTCCGGACGCATTTCATCCCGGCCAACTGCAGCTCATCGCCGAAAAACGCAGTTCATCCCACCAAAACCACGCTCTGCCGATCCTTGATTGACTGTGTTGACAGCCTCACCGATACTGCGCGCTGGCTTTTACTATTCCTATACTTACAGGTCCATCCAGTCCACTCGGGAGAACCACGAAATGCTTCGCAAAACCCTACTCGTCCTTGCGATTGCCTCGGCGCTTGCTGCCTGCGGCAAAGCCGACAAGGAACCCGCCAAGCCGGCCGCTGCCACTGCGCAGGCTGATGCCAAGAAAGATGGCAAGCCCGTCCAGTTGCTGGTGGCGCCGGAAGACGTGCTGACGGTACAGAGCAATGCGCTCGCTTCGGGCCCCGTGATCACCGGCTCGATCCAGCCGGAACGCAAGGCCGACCTGCGCGCCGAGGTGTCCGCGGTGGTCCTGCAGGTGCTGAAAGAGAATGGCGAGCCGGTCAAGCGCGGCGACGTGCTGGTCAAGCTCGACGAAACTTCGATTCGCGACAGCCTGATGTCGGCCGAAGCCTCGGTACGCGCCGCCGAACAGGCCTTCGAACAGTCGCAGCGCGCGCTCGACCGCTTCAAGACGCTGCGCGCGTCCGGCATGACCTCGATCCAGGCCCTGGACGATGCCGAAGTCCGCCGCAACACTGCCCAGAGCGAAGTCTCGGCTGCGCGCGCGCGCCTGGCGACGGCGCGGCAGCAGGTCGGACGCACCGTGGTGCGCGCACCCTTCGACGGCATCGTCTCCGACCGTAAGGTCTCGGCCGGCGACACCGCCGCCATCGGCAAGGAACTGCTGAAAGTCATCGATCCGACCTCGATGCGCTACGAGGGCCGGGTCTCGGCCGACAAGATCAGCACCGTCAAGGTCGGCCAGCGCGTGAGCTACCACATCAACGGCTACGGCGACCGCCAGTTCACCGGCGTGGTCAAGCGCATCGACCCGGCGGCGAACGAAGTCACGCGCCAGGTCGAGGTGCTGGTCGGCCTGACCGGCGAACAGCCGCGCGTGTCCGGCCTGTACGCCGAAGGCCGCATCGATGCCGAAAGCTCGTCGGCGCTGATGGTGCCGGAGAGCGCGCTGGTCAAATCCGGCGACAAAACCTTTGCCTGGAAAGTCAACGGCGGCAAGTCACTGGTCAAGGCCGACCTGCAGGTGGGCGCGCGCGACCAGCGCACCGGCGCCTGGGAAGTCAAATCCGGCCTGGCCGCCGGCGACCTGGTGCTGCGCGCACCGAACTCGAGCCTGAAGGATGGCCAGCCGGTCCAGATGGCCACGCCTAAGCCGACGCCGCAGGCGCTGGCCAGCGCAGGCGCCCCGGGCGCGCAAGGGAAATAAACCATGTTCCTTTCCAACTTTAGCGTCAAGAAGCCGATCGCCACGATCGTGCTGATCGTGATGATGATGTGCCTGGGCCTGCTCGCGCTGAAAAAGCTGCGCGTCAACGAAAGCCCGGACGTCGAGATGCCCGCGATCATGCTGATGATTCCGTACCCGGGCGCCTCACCCGAGACGGTCGAGCGCGAGATCATCAACCGCCTCGAAAAGTCGATGCAGAGCATTCCCGGCGTGCACGAGATGAACTCCACCGCCAACGAAGGCTCGGCGCAGTTCTGGATCCAGTTCGAGTTCAAGCGCAACATCATCGAAGCCTCGGACGACATCCGCAACGCCATCGCCTCGGTGCGCTACAAGCTGCCGATCGAGATGCGCGAGCCCATCCTGCGCCGCTTCGACCCGTCGGCCCAGCCGATCATGAACGTGGCGCTGTCCTCGAGTACCCAGAGCAAGGCCGAGATCTCGCGCCTGGCCGAGGACGTGCTGGCGGACCGCTTCCGCAGCATCGACGGCGTGTCCACCGTGACCGTCAACGGTTCGCTCAAGCGTGAACTGTCGGTCCTGCTGCGCGCCGACAAGCTGCGCGAATACAACGTGTCGGTCGGCGAGGTCACCAGCGCGCTGCAACGCCAGAATACCAATGCCCCGGTGGGCAAGGTGCGCGGCGTGCTCGACGAGAAGAGCATCCGCCTGGTCGGCCGCATCGAGCATCCGGACGACTTCCAGCAGGTGGTGGTCAAGCGCAACGGCGAACAGATCGTGCGCCTGAACCAGGTGGCGGAGATCCGCGACGGCTTTGCCGACGTCGACGGCCTGTCTATCCGCAGCGGCAACGACAACGTCGGCATCCAGATTGCCCGCACCCGCGACGGCTCCACCGTGACGGTGGCGGACAAGGTGCGCAAGATGGTCGACGAGATCCAGAAGGACTTGCCGAAGGGTACCCGCATCGAAGTCGTGCGCGACGGCGGCAAGAACGCCCAGAACAGCCTGAACAACGTGATCGAATCGCTGGTGCTGGGCGCCGTGCTGACCATCTTCGTGGTGTACGCCTTCCTGAACTCCTGGCGTTCGACCCTGATCACCGCGATGTCGCTGCCGACCTCGGTGCTGGCCGCCTTCATCGCGGTCTGGCTGTGCGGCTTCACGCTGAACTTCATGACTCTGCTCGGCCTGTCGCTGGCGATCGGCGTGCTGATCGACGATGCGATCGTGGTGCGTGAAAACATCGTGCGCCACATGGAAAACGGTTCCGACCGCCGCACGGCAGCCCTCGAAGGCACCGCCGAGATCGGCATGGCCGTGGCCTCGACCACCTTCTCGATCATGGCCGTGTTCATTCCGGTGGCCTTCATGCCGGGCATGTCCGGCGAATGGTTCCGTCCGTTCGCGCTGACGGTGACGGCTTCGGTGGCGGTTTCGCTGTTCATCTCCTTCACCCTCGACCCGATGCTGTCGGCCTTCTGGGGCGACCCGCCGGGCTACCATCACGCGCCGAAGAAAGGCCTGTCGAAGGCGCTGGCGAAATTCAACGTCTGGTTCGACCACCAGGCCGACCGCTACGGCCGCGTGATCGCCTGGGCGCTGCACCACCGCAAGTCGATGGCCGTGATCGCCGTCGCCAGCTTCGTCGGCGCGATCGCCCTGCACATGAAGTTCGGCGGCTCCTCCTTCCTGCCGAAGTCGGACCAGCAGAACATCGCGATCGACGTGCGCACGCCGCCGTCTTCGTCGGTCGAGTACGCACGCCTGAAGATGGAAAAGGCGGCCGAGATCGCCCGCTCGATCAAGGAAACCAAGGAAACCAACAGCTACATCAGCCCGACCGGCGGCCGCGTCTACGTCGACATCGGCAAGCGCACCGAGCGCAAGCGCAACGCCGCCGAGATCGCCGCCGAGCTGCGCGAGAAGATCAAGCCGCTGGTCGGCGCCGAGTTCGTGGTCCAGGACGACCTGAACAACGGCGGCGGCAAGCCGGTGCAGATCGAGTTCACCGGTCCGGATTCGCGCAAGCTGATGGAACTGACCACCGCCTACATGGAGAAGCTGCGCCAGGTGCCGGGCGCGGTCGACGTCAGCCTGTCGCAGCAGGATCCGAAGGACGAGCTGCAGATCGTGCTCGACCGCGGCCTGGCCAACTCGATGGGCATCGCGGTCGGCGACGCCGCCAGCGCACTGCGCGTGGCCTTCGCCGGCATCGAAGTCGGCGACTGGGTCGACCCGACCGGCGAGACCCGCGACGTGGCCGTGCGCCTGCATCCGGACGACCGCGTGGCGACCGAGAACATCGAGCGCCTGCCGATCGCCGTCAGCGGCAGCAACATGCTGGTGCCGCTGGATCAGATCGCGACCATCACCATGGGCAAGGGCCCGTCGACCATCGAGCACAAGGACGGCAAGCGCATCATCGCCGTGTCCGCCAACGTGCAGGGCCGCTCGAACGGCGAAGTCACCGCCGACGCCATGAAGCTGGCCAAGAGCATGGACTTCCCGCCGGGCTACGGCCTGCAGCTGGGCGGCATGGGCCAGGACCAGCAGGAGCTGTTCACCGAGATGGTGATCGCGCTGCTGTCGGGTATCGGTCTGATGTACCTGATCCTGGTGATGCAATTCGGCTCGTTCACCGCGCCGGGCGGCGTGATGCTGTCGCTGCCGCTGTCGCTGATCGGCGTGGTCGTGGCTCTGCTGCTGAGCAATTCGACGATCAACCTGATGAGCCTGATCGGCATCATCATGCTGATGGGTCTGGTGGCGAAGAACGCGATCCTGCTGCTGGATGCGGCGCGTAGCCGTGAAGCCGAGGGCATGGACCGCGAAGAAGCGCTGATGGAAGCGGGCCGCGCCCGTCTGCGTCCGATCCTGATGACGACCTTCGCGCTGATCGCCGGCATGCTGCCGGTGGCGCTGGGCCTGGGCGAGGGCGGCGAGTTCTACCGTCCGCTGGCGATCGCCATCATCGGCGGCACCATCACCTCGACCATGCTGACCCTGCTGGTCGTGCCGACCTTCTACGACAGCATCGAGATCGCGAAGGACCGCATGGCTGCCAAGTTCCGCCGCCGCGTGGTGCGCTTCACCGCGCTGCCGGCCTTCGTGATGACCTTCGTGGAAGCGATCCTCACCATCGTCATGGTGCGCTTCGTGTTCCGCATGATCGTCAAGGCGGGGCGCTTCGCCACCGGCCGCCGCGAGGGGACTGCGGCAGCTTGATTTTACCGTTTGGCAAAATGGAAAGGCCTGCGCGATGAACTGAACCCCAAAAGTTGGACACCAACTTTTGGGGTTTTTTCATGACGAAGTACGATGAGCAGTTCAAGTCATCGGTAGTAGCGCAGTATCTTGATGGCGATGGCGGCTACCGGTCAATCGCCA
>Ga0209023_10000423_pt1 | contig 65669 bp, 62 predicted proteins | sample LakOneMetagenome_FD_187468 | JGI IMG/M metagenome (GOLD analysis project Ga0209023, IMG submission 187468) | Freshwater and sediment microbial communities from Lake Erie, Canada (SPAdes) (version 2) | ecosystem: Environmental > Aquatic > Freshwater > Lentic | place: Lake Erie, Canada...
CATCGAGACTGAGTAAGGGAGGATCATATGCCTGCCAGTCTTCGCCAGTCACGTTCGGTGCTTTTTCTTTCGATCGCAACCCTGATTTTGGGCCCTGCCACGCCGGGTATGTCGCGCACGCCTTCCGGCCCGGTTGCGTCGGCTGCCGAAAGCCCCGTTCGCTGCCATCGTGGCGAGACGGGTTATGCGCCTCCCATGTATTCGGCGATCCCGGCGCCCTCGCCCCCGCCCCCACTCGTCAGTCACGATGTCGCATCGGAACCCCAAGCGTCCGCGCAGGACGTTGTCGTGACCAGCCAGCGGGTGGCGCCCTCGCTGCAATCGTCCCCAATCGCAATCTCCCCCATGAAGGCTCCGTTCACCTATCCGGCACAGGTGGCGGAGGGCCGCGAACGCTATGGCGGCAAGGACGTTTCCGGAATCTTCGCCGTGGCGCAGCAGCCCGTTTCGACTTTTTCGATCGATGTCGATACCGGCTCCTATGCCAATGTCCGGCGCTTCCTGACCCTGGGGCAGACGCCGCCCGTTGGGGCGGTCAGGACCGAGGAGATGCTCAACTATTTCCGCTACGATTATCCGCTGCCCGCCGATCGCAGCCGTCCGTTCAGCGTGACGACCGACATGGCAACGACGCCCTGGAACCCCGACACCAGGCTGCTCCGCATCGGCATCAAGGGGTATGACATTCCGCGCGAGCAGCGCCCGGCAGCGAACCTTGTCTTCCTCGTCGATGTTTCGGGTTCGATGTACGATCAGGACAAGTTGCCGCTTGTGAAATCAGCGCTTTCGATGCTCGCAGACCGCCTCTCGCCGCGCGATAAAGTGTCGATCGTCGTCTATGCGGGCGCGGCCGGGATCGTCCTCGAACCCACCAGCAATCCCGCCTATGTGAAGGCGGCGCTCGATTGCCTGCAGGCCGGAGGCTCGACGGCGGGCGGGCAGGGCATGGAACTCGCCTACGCAACGGCGCGTGCCAATTTCGTGCCCGGCGGCGTCAATCGCGTGATCATGGCGACCGACGGCGATTTCAACGTCGGCATCTCATCCGACGAAGGCATAGAGGCGATCGTCAAGAAGAACCGCGAAAGCGGTATCACGCTCACGACGCTCGGCTTCGGGCAGGGCAATTACAACGAAGCGATGATGGAACATGTCGCCGATGTCGGAAATGGCAATTATGCCTATATCGATTCCGCGCTCGAAGCGCAGAAAGTGCTCGACGAGGAAATGGCGGCCACGCTCTTCACGATCGCCAAGGATGTGAAGATCCAGATCGAATTCAACCCCGCGCTGGTCCGCGAATACCGCCTGATCGGATATGAGAACCGCGCTTTGGCCGAAGAAGATTTCGACAATGACAAGGTCGACGCCGGCGATATCGGCGCCGGGCATCAGGTGACGGCACTCTATGAAATCGTTCCGGCGGACGCGAAGGGCTGGCTCCCCGCGCGCCATTTCGAAGGCAATCGCCCTGCCGCCGCCAGTCCGCTTTCCAGCGGCGATCTGGCCTGGCTCAAGCTGCGCTACAAGCTGCCCGATGGAGACCGTTCGATGCTGATCGAGCGCCCGGTGCCGGCAGCACTGGCGGCATCGGCGCAAGCGCCGCGGGGCGATCTGGCCTTTGCCAGCGCCGTCGCAGCTTTTGGCCAGAAACTGCGTGGCGACAAATATCTCGGCAGCTTCTCCTACGCCGATATCCGGCAGCTTGCAGGCGACCAGCATGGCTATCTGCGCGAAGAATTCCTGAAGCTCACCAGTCTTGCGGGCAAGGGGCAAGTCGCGTCGGCGGAATGATCGCCACTGGACTTGGCCCAAGCGGGCGCTAGTGTCCCGCCGCGAGGGAAATCGCGTCGGGAGGGAATGTCTTGGACAACCAGTTGATCATTGGGATCCTTGTCGGGATCGTCATCTTTACCCTGCTATGGGTTCTGCTGCGCAATCGCGGGACGGCGGCCACGCCTCCCGCAAAGGTCGAAGACAAGCCCGCTGAGCCCCCCGCGCTGCAAGTGGCCCCGCCGCCCGTTGCGGTTCCGGAACCGGCGCCCAAGGCCGAAAAGAAGCTCGCAACGGCCAAGCCCGTCGCGAAAGCCGAAAAGCCCGCCGCGAAGAAGCCGGCAGCCCCCAAGCCTGCCGCGAAGAAGGCGCCAGCGGCCAAAAAGGCTCCGGCCAAGGCAGCCCCTGCATCGCCGCCGCCAATGACCGCAATCGGCGTGCCGGGCGCCGTCGGCGCGCCCGACAATCTCCTTCTGCTCAAGGGCGTTGGCCCGAAGCTCAACACGCTGCTCGTCAGTCTCGGCGTCGTGCGGTTCGACCAGATCGGCGCCTGGACCGCAGAAGACACCGCGAAGGTCGACGCGCATCTTGGCACTTTCAAAGGCCGGATCGAACGTGATAGCTGGATCGAACAGGCAGGCCTTCTGGCCAGGGGAGCGATAGCGGAGTTTGAAACCAGGTTCGGAAAACTCGATAGCGAGAACTGACCGGTCACCCGCACCCTGGCTCCGCCGGGGTCGGGCTGCGCTTGGGGGGCTGTTGCTGCTCGGCTCGATGGCAAGTGCGCAATCGCTTGACGATGAACGCCGCGCACTCTTGGTGGCCAAGGCCCAGTCTGCTGCCGCGGATGCCCGAGCCAATGGGCTCGAGGCGAAGGCCGCCGCCGCGCGCGACCGGAGCGAGCGGGCGCTGGCGGAATCGGCGGCGCTCGCCTCGCGGATCCAGTCGACCGAAGCCGATATTGCGGCCGGCGAAGCGCGTATCCGGCTGATCGAAAAATTGCGCGCTGACCAGCGCGCCCGGCTTGCGGCCCGGCAGGAGCCGGCGGTGCGGTTGCTCGCGGCGCTCCAGACGATGGCGCGACGGCCGCCGGCATTGGCGCTGGTACAGCCGGGCTCGACCCGGGATCTTGTCCATGCGCGCGCCGTCCTGGCCTCGGTGATGCCGCTTCTCGAGCAGCGGACGGCCGGGTTGAAAAGCGAGGTCGAGGCCGGCCGTCGGCTCCGTGCCGATGCCGATCGGGCGGTCGCCGCGCTGGCCGCAAGCCGCGAGCGGATCAAGGCCCAGCGCGCGAGGCTGATCCAGCTTGCAGCCGCTCACCGCCGCGAGGCGCAGCGCTTCGCCACCAGCGCGATGGTCGAGCAGGATCGCGCGATCGCAATGGGCGAAAAGGCGCGCGATATTACCGATCTGATGAGCCAGCTCGGGGCGGATGCCCAGCAACGCCAGCAGCTCGAATCGCTTCCCGGCCCGATCCTGCGTCCTGCCCTGCCGGGCGCCCCGCGAGCCGCGCCGGTCGAGATAGTTGCGCCTGCGGGCGACAGGCTTGCCTATCGGCTGCCTGTTTCCGGGCGCGTCGTTGCGGGAATGGGTGAGGTTTCGGGCACGGGGGTGCGCGCGCGCGGCCTGACGATCGCCACGCGCCCGGCAGCGCAGGTGATTGCCCCAAACAATGGCCGCATCGTCTTTGCCGGCCCCTATCGGGGCTTTGGCTCGATCGTCATCATCGATCATGGCGCGGGGTGGACGACTCTGATCACCGGGCTGGCGGCCCTCGATGTTGCCGTGGGCGATGCCGTTGTTCAGGGAAGCCCGATCGGGCGCGCGGGCGGGGTGGATCCGAAGATCATGGTGGAGCTTCGTCGGGGCAACCGCCCGATCGATATCGCGCACCTGGTGGGGTAGCCGACGGATAATATCCGTGTCCGCCCATACAGAAATGGCGGCTGGTGTTGCCACCAGCCGCCACTATGTCGAACCCTGCTTTTCCGGTCTTGCGACCATCCCGGCCGGTTCTGACATCAACAGGCCTTTCCCCTAAGGGTCCAATCCTGCTGCGGGTTTGATCCGGATTGTCGCTTCTGCTTCGGGTTGCCCCTCCACTTCACGGCCTTCCATCGCTTACCCTGCCTGCGTCGTTACCGCCTTCCGCCTTGCGGCTTCATTCAGCCCGTTTCGCTGGCCACCGCCTCGGAGTTCTCTTCGGTTTCCGTCAGAGCCTTGCCTCGGCGACAGTTGGAAGCTCTCATGAAGCTCCGAGTCGTGCCAGCGGAATCTGCAGGCTCCGGCCTGTGGATAACGAGGATAACGGGGGCCGTTTCATGCAATGGGCCGCTTGCGATCTAGCCGCGCCAGTTGATGACGGCCCCGTGCGGATGACAATCGGCAAGCTTCACCATCTCGCCGTCGGGCCAAGTGGTGAGGCGCAGTTCGGCCATCGGGACCTGCGCGTGGAATTCATAGCTCAGCCAGGCGAGCGGGCGGTTCTCGGTTGCAGCGGCGCCAGCCTTCGCGATTGCCGCACTGACGCGCGCGCGGCCCTCTGGCGGCAGATATTGCAGGACGATGCTGTGATAGACGATTCGCGCAACGCCTTCGGACTGCGGCGTCGCCAGCCGGGCTTCGGTCCATTCGGCCGCATCGCCCTGCTCGATCGGCGGCGGGAATTGCCGGGCAATCGCAATCGCGGCCTCGATCCTGGCAAGGCGCGCATCCTGGTCGGGCCAGACAAAGGCCATCAGCCGCTCGGCGACTCCGGGGTCGGAAACGGCAAGCGGGCTGCGATCGATTCCAACACGCGAAACAACGTTGACCTGTGCCGATACTGGCGGCGGCCCCGCCCATTCGGGCTTCAACTGCAGCGGCGAAGCGGGATCGCCCGCCTTGACCCCGCCCAGATCATAGCCGAAGCGATCCATGTTGAGATTGAGTCCCGCACTGGGCCCCAGTTCGATCAGCTCGACATTCGGGCCGAAACGATGCGTTACCGCCATGATTCCAGGGAACAGGCCCGAGGCGCGCGCGACCTCGTTGGTCTGGGGCGGCCCATCGAGCCAGCCGAACAGCCAATCGTCCCAATCGCGGATAACACGGGGAACAATCCCCGCAAAATCGCCCTTGCGGTCGGCATAAAGGCCCGAGAGTTGCGGATCTTGCCCCGAACGGGCGAGCGCATTCAGCCCGCCGGTGATCCGCATCATCAGCGCATCGACCAACGGATCGCCCGGCCAATCGAGAATCGCGGCGCCAGTGCGCGTTGCATGATCGAGCCGGTCTGCAAGGATCGAGCATATTTCGGCGGTAAGGGGAGAACCAGACGCGCAGCAGAATTCGGCCTGGACGCGGAATGCCGCGCGAATCGCTTCCTCGCCGGGGCCACTCATGGCGTGCAACTTGCCCTTATTGCGGCGCACAAGTAAAGGCCGCGCCAACATGGCCTCGTCCGTAATCCTCGCCGTCCCCAAGGGGCGCCTGCTCGAAGAAGCATTGCCCTTGCTTGCACGTGCGGGAATCGAGCCCGAAGCAGCCTTTGCCGACGAGAGCAGCCGGGCGCTGCGTTTCGAAACCAACCGGCCCGATATCAGCCTGATCCGCGTCCGCGCCTTCGATGTCGCAACCTTTGTCGCGCACGGCGCGGCACAACTTGGCATTGTCGGATCCGACGTGATCGATGAGTTCGGCTATTCCGAACTGTATGCGCCGGTCGATCTCGATATCGGCCATTGCCGGATTTCGGTGGCTGAGCCTGCAGCGCTGGCGGCGTCCGACGATCCCCGGCGCTGGAGCCATGTCCGCGTCGCGACGAAATATCCCAACCTTACCCGCCGCCATTTCGAGGCACGCGGGGTGCAGGCCGAATGCGTCAAGTTGAACGGTGCGATGGAGCTTGCGCCGACGCTTGGTCTTTCGAGCCGGATCGTCGATCTCGTTTCTTCGGGCCGGACGCTGAAGGACAATGGCCTGGTCGAAGTCGAAGTGCTCGCGCAGGTTACGGCCCGGCTGATCGTCAATCGCGCGGCATTCAAGACCAATGCGGAAGTCGGGCGGATCGTCGATGCCTTCCGGAGGGCGGTCGATGATCAGGCTTGAGGCCGGTGCGGCCGATTTCGAGGCGCGCTTTTCGGCTCTTGTGAATGACCGGCGCGAGGCCGGGCAGGATGTTTCTCGCGATGTTGCCGCGATCCTGGCCGATGTCCGCACGCGCGGCGACGCGGCCGTGCACGCGCTGACCGCGCAATTCGACCGGTTCGATCTGGACGCCGTCGGCTGGCAGGTCCCGCTTGCCGATTGTCGCGCGGCGCTCGACGCGCTCGATCCTGAATTGCGGCAGGCGCTCGAACTCGCCGCGGCGCGAATCCGTACCTATCACGAAACGCAGCGTCCGCACGACAGCGACACGACCGATGCTGCCGGCGTCCGCATGGGCGCACGCTGGCGGGCGGTCGATGCGGCGGGCGTCTATGTGCCGGGTGGCCGGGCGGCCTATCCCTCATCGGTGCTGATGAATGCCATTCCGGCCAAGGTGGCGGGCGTTGGCCGGCTGGTAATGGTCACACCCTCTCCGGATGGCGGGATCAACCCGCTGGTGCTGGCAGCCGCCGCGCTTTCGGGCGTCGATGAGGTTTGGCGGATCGGCGGCGCGCAGGCAGTGGCGGCGCTGGCCTATGGGACGAAGCGGATCGCGCCCGTCGATGTGGTAACCGGGCCGGGCAATGCCTGGGTCGCCGAAGCCAAGCGGCAGCTCTATGGCGTGGTCGGGATAGACATGGTCGCCGGCCCCTCGGAAATCCTCGTCGTGGCCGATAGTGGCAATGATCCGGACTGGATCGCGGCGGATCTTTTGAGCCAGGCCGAGCATGATCCGACGAGCCAGTCGATCCTCATCACCGACGATGGAGGCTTTGCCGACCGGGTTGCAGCGGCAGTCGACCGGAAGATCGGGGAACTTGCGACCCGCGACGTGGCGCGTGCAAGCTGGGATGCGCATGGCGCGATCATCGTGGTGCCCGACCTTGCCGATGCACCACCGCTGGTCGACAGGCTTGCGCCCGAGCATCTTGAGCTGGCCGTCGCCGATCCCGAGCCGCTCTTCGCCCGCGTCCGCCATGCCGGGTCGATCTTTCTCGGCCGCCACACGCCAGAGGCCATCGGCGATTATGTCGGCGGCCCCAACCACGTCCTCCCGACCGGGCGGCGCGCCCGTTTTTCATCAGGATTGTCCGTGCTCGATTTCATGAAACGTACCAGCTTCCTCGCCTGCGATGCCGCGGCGCTCCGCGCGATCGGCCCGGCAGCCGTGGCGCTTGCCCGTGCCGAGGGCCTTCCCGCCCATGCCGCTTCGGTCGCGGAGAGGCTGGCATGAGCCGCGCCCGTGCCCGCTCGGCAGCCCGGCTTGCGGCCGTCCAGGCGCTCTACCAGCGCGAGATGGAGGCGACACCGATCGCGAAGCTGCTCCACGAATTCCACCAGCACCGGCTGGGCGCGACGATCGAGGATGCGACCTATGCCGATGCCGAAGTCGATTTCTTCAACGATGTCGTAAAGGGCGTCGATGCGCGGCTGGCGGAGATCGATGCGCTTATTTCGGCCAATCTCGGCCCGGGTTGGACGCTCGACCGGCTCGACCGTTCGCTCCGCCAGATCCTGCGCGCAGGCTCCTATGAATTGCTCGCACGGCCCGATATCCCGACGGGGAGCGTGATCAGCGAATATCTCGACGTTGCGCATGCCTTTTTCGCGCCGAAGGAAAAGAAGTTCGTGAACGGCGTGCTCGATGCGGTCGCCCGCTCGGTGCGGCACGGCACCTAATCCTCGGGGCGTTTTTCCCGCCGCAGGAAGCGGTGGATGATGCCACCGACATCCTGGAACATCGGCCGCGGATCGTCTGGACTGAAAACGAAATAGCGTGTCCGCGGATCGAAAAAGCCCGCAACGTAGCGCAGCAGGTCGGCAATCCGCGTCCGCCGGAAATTGGGGAACGGCTTCGTGGCGAACAGGATCGCCAGCAAGCGCCGCGTTTCGGGAATCATGAAACGGGCGCGTCGCTCGACGAAGCGCGGTGCGGCGGCACCGGTTTCGCCAAGTATGGCGTGGCGATACTGTTCCCAGGCGAATTCGGCGCTGCAATGGAGCGCGAGCGGCAGGCTGCCCCAGAACCGGCCATTCACTTCCATCAGCCAGTATTTTCCGGTCTCGGGATCGTGGCGATATTCGACCATTGCCGGTCCGGTCCAGCCGATCGCGGCAAGCAGCGCTTCGGACCGGCCCATCTGGTCGGCATGACGGTCAGGCGGTAACGATTCGCACAGCGTGGAGACGCCGCCTTCGGGTGGCCATTCGTGAATGCGCCTGTGCTGGAAGGCCAGGGTGGCCCTTTCCCCCGCCATATGGAGCGTCTGGCCGAGCCCGTAGCCGGGGCAAAAGGGCTGGACCAGCGGCCATTCGCGCAAAGGCGAATAACGCTCGAGCAGGGCAAGCAGCGCGTCGGGCGTTGCCACGTGCTCGGCCTTGATCAGGGGCAGGCCGTGTTGTGAAAGGATGCGCGTCATCGCGGGCGGGTCCGCCCATTTCGCAACCACCGGATAGGTCAGTGTCTCGGCATATTGGGCGAAGTCTTCGCCAGCGACGGGCTGCCAGCTTTCAGGGACATCGATGCCGCAGCCGGCGGCGAGCGCCAGTGTGCGGCTCTTGTCCAGAACGAGATCGAGCTGGGGCTTGCGGGGGGTGAGAATCCGGCAGCCCTCAATCTCCTCGGGGAGCGCGGCAAGGGCGACAAGATCGTCCTCGCTGATCGCAAGGAGCGCGCGGGCGCCGGTGTGGAATATCCGTTCGGGTAGCCATTCGCCCAGCGTCCGCCCTTCGGGCCGCAGCGAAAAGCCCGTAAGGTAGCGCGATGTTCGCCCCACGGCCTCGCGGCTCCGGCCAATACCGTGCACAGGCACGCCGCGGCGGCCCAGCTCGCGAATGACCGTCAGGCCAATCGGCGTATCGATCCCGAGGACAAGGACCGGAGGCAGCTTCATGCTGTAGTCAATTCCTGAATCACGCACACCTCGCTCAAAAGGCGATTACGGATTTAATTGCTCCGGATTAAGGAGCGGTAAGCCGCGCATAGGCATCAAGGTCGGCCTCGGTATTCAGATTGTGGAGTGTGGCCGGTGGCGGAACGGCGCGCGCGCCGCATTGTGCGATCCAGCCGCGCATCGATCGGTCGCTTCCCTCCGCCAGATGGCGCTCAAGCAGCGCCGCGAGCCGCGTCGGCCACCAGCCGAAGAGAAAGTGTCCCTCGAAAAAGGCCGGCTCGGGGCCAATCAGCAGTGCGGCCGCATCCAACGGGATCGGCAAGGTATCGCATCCCGCGCTCAACACGCCGTCGAGCCCCATATCGCGCGCTCGGTGAAGCGCTGCATTGAGGCCCGCCAGCGGGCCAAGCGCACCTTCGGGGCGGTCATCGAGCATGGCAACCCCCGACCAGCTTCGCCCGACGACGACCAATGCCTCGACCTGCCCGCGCAAGGCATCGGCGACATGTTCGATCAGCGGCTTGCCACCGAGCAGCGCTGCGGCCTTGTCGCTGCCGAACCGGCGACCCTGCCCGCCTGCCAGAATGGCGCCCAGAGCGCGCACCTCGCTATCCGGCCTTCAAGGCAAAGGCTGCGAAGACCGCGGCGACGATCATGGCCAGCACCAGAATCAGCGGCCAGGGCATGAACCCCACATCGTCGGGGTCGGTGCGGTTTGCCCGGCGCCGGTCCCCCCAGGTTGCAATCCCGGCGACCGCAAGCGCCGTTGCGCATCCGCTCCAAAGCAGTTGTTGCAATCGCCATTCCTTCCCAACAGGATCCTGCCCGATCATAGAGTCGCGAGGCGGGCATGCGCCAGCCCCGATCCGGACGCAATCTCTTGCTTGACGTTTACGTAAACTCTCGCCACCGTCGCGGCGAGGCTTGCACAGGAGAGGATTCGCCCATGAAGACCCGCATCACCGAATTGTTCGGCATCGAGCATCCGATCATCCAGGGCGGGATGCATTTTGTCGGCTTTGCCGAATTGGCGGCCGCGGTTTCGAATGCGGGCGGCCTCGGGATCATCACCGGCCTGACACAGCGGACGCCGGCGGACCTTGCCAACGAAATCGCCAAATGCCGTGACATGACCGACAAGCCGTTCGGGGTGAACCTCACTTTCCTGCCGGTCGTGAACACGCCCGACTATCCGGGCTATGTCCGTGCGATCATCGAAGGCGGGGTGAAGGCGGTCGAAACCGCGGGCAACAATCCGCAGATGGTGCTGCCCTACCTCAAGGATGCGGGGATCAAGGTGATCCATAAATGCACCTCGGTGCGCCATTCGCTGAAGGCGCAATCGATTGGCTGCGATGCGGTTTCGGTCGACGGTTTCGAATGCGGCGGGCATCCGGGCGAGGATGATGTTCCCAATTTCATCCTCCTTCCGCGCGCCGCCGAAGAGCTTGAGATTCCTTTCGTCGCCTCGGGCGGGATGGCCGACGGTCGCAGCCTTGTCGCCGCCCTCGCGCTCGGCGCTGAAGGCATGAACATGGGCACGCGCTTCATCGCGACCAAGGAAGCGCCGGTGCACGAGAAAGTGAAGCAGGCGCTGGTCGCCGCGTCCGAACTCGATACGCGGCTCGTCATGCGCCCCTTGCGCAATACCGAGCGGGTCATGAACAATGCGGCGGTCGAACGGCTGCTCGAAAAGGAGCGCACGCTCGGGGCCAACCTCAAGTTCGAGGACATCATCGAGGAAGTGGCCGGGGTCTATCCGCGGATCATGCTCGAAGGCGATATGGATGCAGGCGCCTGGAGCTGCGGCATGGTCGCCGGGTTGATCCACGATATCCCGACCTGCAAGGAACTGATCGACCGGATCATGGCGCAGGCCGAGGCGATCATCAATGTCCGGCTTGCCCGGATGGTCAAAGCCTAGCAGCGATAGCCCCGCGCGCGGGGTCCGGGTTCGAGCACGCGGTAGGCGTGTTCGACGAACTCGCAAAGCATCGGGCGGGTGTCGCGCGGGTCGATGATATCCTCGATGCGGAATTTCTCGGCCGTGCGGAACGGGCTGCGGACACGGTTCAGGCGCGCGGTGATGTCCTTCAGCAGCGCCTTGGGATTGTCGGACGCCTCAAGCTCGGACTTGTAGGCCGCTTCGAGCCCGCCCGAAATCGGCAGGCTCCCCCAATCGCCGCTGGGCCAGGCGAAGCGCCATTTGAAGCGTGACAGATTGGCGGGCGCGCTGCCGCCCATGCCGTAAACCTTGCGCAGGATGACGACGCAGACCGGCACCTTGCTCTGGTAGACGGCGGTCATCGCTCGGCTGCCGTAGCGGATCGTGCCATCTTCCTCCGCCTTCCGCCCGATCATGAAGCCGGGATTGTCGACAAGATGGACAACCGGCAGGTGGAAGGTGTCGGCAAGATCGATGAAGCGTTCGACCTTGCGCGCCGTCGCCGCAGTCCAGAGCCCGCCCAGAACCATCGGATCGCTCGCCATCACTGCCACCGGATAGCCGTCGATCCGCGCAAAGCCCGTGACGATCGAGGGGCCGTGCTGGCGGCCGATTTCGAAGAAGCTGCCCTGATCGACCACTGCCTCGATGATCGGGCGGATCTTGTAGAGGTGCCGCAAGTCGCGCGGGACCGCTTCGATCAGAAAATCCTCGCGCCGGTCGGGCTTGTCCTTCGTCGGCTTGCGCTCGGGCAGTTCGTGGATCGACGAGGGCAGATAGGAAAGAAAGGCCCGCGCCATCGCAAAGGCTTCGGCTTCGCTTGAGGCTTCATCGTCGATCGCGCCGTTCTTCGCGTGGATGTGCGATCCCCCCAATTCCTCCTTGGTCCGCTTTTCACCAACCGCCGCGACCACGGGCGGCCCGGCGACGAAGAGCTGGCTCATGCCCTTCACCAAAAGACTGTAATGGCTCATCACCAGCCGCCCCGCGCCCAGCCCGGCCACCGGGCCGAGGCCCAGCGCGACAATGGGGATAAGCGACAGATTGTCGACCATCAGGTCCCACCCCGGAACTTCGGGCACATAGGTGAAGCCCATCGTCTCGAGCGTCTTGACCGAGCCGCCGCCGCCCGTTCCCTCGATCATGCGGATAAGCGGCATCCGGTATTCGCCGGCCAGCTTTTCGGCCTGGACGAGCTTTTCGTGGATCGCCGCATCGGCGGCACCCCCGCGTACAGTGAAATCGTCGGACTGGACGACGACCGGGCGACCTTCGATCTTCGCCCGGCCGAAAAGCATGTTCGAGGGCAGGAAGCTTTTGAGCTCCCCCTTCTCGTCATAGGTTGCAGCACCGCCCAGTTGGCCGATCTCGCGAAAGCTGCCCTTGTCGACGAGTCCCGCGATCCGTTCGCGCGCATTCAGCTTGCCGTCCGCCTTTTGCCGCTTGAGCTTTTCCGGGCCGCCCATCGCCTCGGCAAGCTTGCGGCGCTTGGCCGCCTCATCGACTTCCTTCTGCCAGCTCATGCGGCAAAGAACCGCTGCTTGCCGAACTTGATCGCGAAATAGAGGAGCAGCCCGATGGGCCCGAGCATCAGCGTCAGGAACAGGCAGGGGAGCAGCAGCCAGTGCGGCACGCCTTCCTTCGCCGCATCCTCGACTTCCCAACTGCCGATGAACAGGTCGAACGCCAGATAGTGCGTCCAGCCCATCATCAGGTTGCCGGGGGCCGAGAACAGCGCCGTCACCCCGGCAAGCGAGCCGAAGCCCTGACCATCGACATGCACCGTCGTCAGGAAGAATTGCGCCAGATAGGCGGCAGCGAGCAGCAGCGCCAGGATGCGGGCGAACGCCACGCACAAGGTGCGCTGCAGCGGCGCCAGCGCCAAAGCGAGCCAGCCGATCATGGCCAGCGCGCTCAGGCCCGAGAATATTCCTTCGAGATGCATGCTCTTACCCCTTGCTTGGCACGATGAGGAATTTTTCCCCCGTCGCACGGCGGTTATAGGCCTCGATCGTTCCGGGCTGGAGCGCTTCGGCCAGCGATATCTCTCGCGTATAGTGGCTGGCAAAGGTCGTCTTGAGTTCGGCCATCACCCGCGCGCGCAAGAGAAGCGCATCGGCGCCGAGCTTCATCAGGAACGGCGTCAGCAGCCAGCCGCCCACGCCCCAGGCCATGCCGAGCCCCGCGCCCAGTTCGGTCGGCCGCGTATCGAGCCGGCCATAGATATAGACCTGCTTGTGCACGGTGGAGCCGTAGCGGCTATATTCCTTCGCCGTCTTGTTCGCCGCGATCTCCATCGCGGTCAGGATCTGCCCCGCCAGCTTGCCGCCGCCGATCGCATCGAAGGCAAGCGTCGCCCCCGTCTCGACCAGAGCGGCAACAAGGCTTTCCATGAAATCGGGCGCGCTCGAATCGCAGATATGCTTGGCGCCGATATCGCGCAGGATCTTCGCCTGCTCCGGACTGCGGACGATGTTGACGAGCGGAACCCCGTCCTTGATGCAGATCTTGTTGAGCATCTGCCCAAGGTTCGATGCGGCGGCGGTATGGACCAGCGCCTTGTGCCCCTCGCGCTTCATGACTTCGACCATGCTGAGCGCAGTCAGCGGATTGACGAAGCACGAGGCGCCCTCGGCCGGCGTCGCGCCCTCGGGCAAGGCCATGCAATCGGAGTGGCGCAAGCAGCGATACTGCGCATACATCGCCCCGCCGATCATCGTCACGGTCTTGCCCATCAGCGCCTGTGCCTCGGGGGAGGAGCCTGCCTTCACCACAACGCCCGCGCCTTCATTGCCGACCGGCATCGATTCGCCGACCCGCGCGGCCATCGCCCGCATCATCTGTTCGGGGATCTTCATCGTCGTGACCGGATGGCTGGCGGTACCCGAAGCCCGCGCAGTCGAAACATCGGCCGCGCCAAGCAACAGCCCCAGGTCGGACGGATTGATCGGCGTCGCCTCGACGCGGACGACAACCTGATCCGGCCCCGGTTCGGGCACGGCCACATCGATCAGCGACAGTTCAAGCTCGCCGTTGTTTTTGACAAGCGAACGCAGTTCCAATCCCATCGTCTCTCTCCTGTTTCTCGATCTCGAACCTCCACCATGCGCGTGGCTCGACAATCGCGCAAGACTGACATAAAGGCGTGCCCCCAAGCGGGCGTAGCTCAATGGCAGAGCAGAAGCTTCCCAAGCTTACGACGAGGGTTCGATTCCCTTCGCCCGCTCCAGAACGGCCCTCTGCCCCGCCCATTACTTGCAACACCGCCCATTTTTCTCCACTCTTCGCATCATGGCCACAGCATAGACCGCGGTAACACAGCATGAGCCGCACCCCCCATTCCCCCGCGATCAGGTTCGTGTTGGCGACGATGTTCGTCAACTCGGTCGGGTTCGGGATCATCATCCCTTCCTTCCCCCAGCTCATCATGTCGCTGGGGCATGCCAGCCTGTCGCGCGCGACGGCGATCGGCGGGCTGCTTTCGCTCACCTATGCGCTGTTCCAGTTTCTCTTCGGGCCGGTCATGGGCAATCTTTCGGACCGGTTCGGCCGGCGGCCGGTGCTGCTTGGATCGCTGTTCGGCTTTGCGGTCGATTTCGTCATCATGGCTTTTGCCCCGACGCTTGCCTGGCTGTTCGCGACGCGGATGCTGACCGGCGTTTTCGGCGCGTCGAACGGGCCGTCGCAATCGGTGATTGCCGATGTGACCGCGCCTGATGAGCGGTCGCGGCTGTTCGGCTATATCAGCGCGGCCTTCGGCGTCGGCTTCGTCGCGGGGCCGGCGATCGGCGGGCTGCTGGCGGAAATCAGCTTTCGCATGCCCTTTTACGCCGCCGGCGCGCTCGCTTCGGCGAACCTTCTTTATGGCCTGTTCGCGCTGCCCGAAACGCTGAAGCTGGAGAATCGCCGCCGGTTCGAATGGAAGCGGGCCAATCCCATCGGCGCGCTCTTCACCCTGCGCAAGCTGCCGGGGCTGCTGCCGATTTCGGCGGTCTATTTCATGTGGCAGCTGGCCAGCCTGATCTATCCCATGACCTGGGCCTATTTCACGATCGGGCGCTATGGCTGGTCGAACGCGATGATCGGCATGTCGCTGGCGCTGATGGGGGCGACGATGGCGCTGACCCAGATCTTCCTTTCCGCCCGGATCATCGCCCGGATCGGAGAGCGGCGAACGGCGACGATCGGCATGATCGGCGGGGCGCTGGGCATGGCCGCCTTTGCCGCCACGACCAATGGCTGGCTGGCCTTTGCGATGATGCCGCTGATCGCCGTCCAGTCGCTTGTCCATCCCTGCCTGACGGCGATGATGTCGCGGCGGGCCGATGCGACCAACCAGGGCGAAGTCCAGGGTTTTGCCTCAAGCGTGATGGCCGTCGGGTCGATCATCGCGCCGATGGTCTTCAATCCCGCCTTGTCCTGGTTCACCGGGCCAGGGGCGCCGTTCCACTTCTACGGCATTGCCTTTGTCATCGCGGCGGTCTTCGCGCTGATCGGGCTGGCGATCCTCGTTTCGCTCGCGCCCGCGCAACAGGCCGATCCGGCGCTGGCCGACTAGCCCGGCGTCAGATCCCGCCCTCGACAGCTTCGCGGCCGATCGCGTCGAGCGCGGCACCAAGCGCGGCCGCGCAGGCATCGAGCGCCAGCTGGTCGGTCGAGCGAATGACGAAGTTGGAGCCGACCTGCCCGTGGCGGAAAAAGGGGTAGCTGCCGATCTGGCAGCCTTCATGCGCCTTTTCGGTATCGCCCAGCAGTTCGGCAATCTCGCTTTCCGCAACCCAGCAGCCGATCGTGCGCGAAAGGAGCGGAAGCCCGCCCTCGAGCGTCCCGGTCAGCGCATCGAGCATCCCTGCCGTGATATGCGGCACGCCCGCCATGATGAAGATATTGCCGTGCCGGATGCCCGGCGCGCCGGACATGCGGTTGGGGATGAGTTCGGCGCCGTCGGGCACGCGCGCCATGCGCAGCCGCGCCTCGGTCACCCCGCCGCGTGCCTCGTAATAGCGGTGGAGCGCCGCACTCGCCTCCGGGTGGATGACAACGCCAACGCCAAGCGCCGCCGCAATCGCATCGACGGTGATGTCATCATGCGTCGGGCCGATCCCGCCGGTGGTGAAAAGATAGTCATTGCGCGCGCGCAGGGTGTTCACCGCCTCGACGATCGCGTCCTGCACATCGGGAACGATCCGCACCTCGGCTAGCCTGATCCCCTGGATGTTCAGCCACAGCGCGATCTGCGCCACATTCTTGTCCTGCGTGCGGCCCGAAAGGATTTCATCGCCGATCACGACGAGAGCGGCGGTCCAGATGCGTGTCGAAGTCATTGGGCGGCCATAGCGCGGAAGTTCCGCTCAGCCAAATAGAGCCTTGCGCCGGGCGAGGCTTTCCTCGGGCCAGATCTCCGCGCTTGCATAATAGGCCTCAACCGCCTGCGCGCCTTCGGGCAGCCGCACCCAGGGCAGTTTCGAGCGCGTATAGATATGGATATCGGGCGTGACGGCCTTGGGATCGTCAAGCGTTCCGCCGCGCACGAAGCGGATCTTGTCCCCCGCGCCGCCATAATTGCTCCAGACCGCAATCTCGCATTCGGGGCAGCGCCAGATCTGCTGGCCCTTGCCGCTTTCGGACGGCGTCATCACCGGCCTGGGCGCCCCCGAAAGCAGGGTCACGCGGTCCGATTCGATCAGCAGGTTCATCGCAAAGGCCGTGCCCGTCTCGGTCTGGCAAGACGTGCAGTGGCAGCAATGGACATACATCGGCCCGCTTTCGAGCCGGTATCGCACGGCGCCGCACGCGCAGCCGCCCTCTGGCTTGTCAGTCATCGCTCGACTCTTAATTGTTCACCTTTTGTATCGGAATAGCCGCCCGGCCCCCCGCCGCGCAAGGGGGAAAACCGCCAAGGCTCGCAAAATCGCGAAGCTGTTGCTATATCGCCCGCATGACAGACTATCAGACCGTAGCCCTAGACACGCTCCACGCCCGCAATGGCGCCATAAAACTCCACGGACCCGAAGGGTTTGAAGGGATGCGCAAGGCGGGGCTTCTCTCCGCGCAGATCCTCGATGCACTCGCGCCGCTGATCGTGCCGGGCATCACGACGGAGGAGATAGACGATACCGTCCGCCGGATGACGATCGAGGCCGGGGCGATTCCCGCGACGCTTGGCTATCGCGGCTATACGCACAGCTGCTGCACCTCGATCAATCATGTCATCTGCCACGGCATTCCGGGGCCGAAGGTCCTGCGCGATGGCGATATCGTCAATGTCGACGTGACGAGCATCGTCGATGGCTGGCACGGCGATACCAACCGCACCTATCTGGTCGGCAATGTCCCGATCAAGGCACGCCGCCTTGTCGAGGTTACCTATGAAGCGATGATGCTGGGGATTGAGCAGGCGCGGCCAGGCAATCACCTGGGCGATGTCGCGCACGCGATCCAGAGCTTTGCCGAAAAGCACCGTTACGGCGTCGTCCGCGATTTCTGCGGCCACGGCATCGGCCGCCTGTTCCACGACGCCCCCGAAGTCGTCCATGCCGGCCGGCCGGGCACGGGGCCGGAACTCAGGCCCGGCATGTTCTTCACGGTGGAACCGATGATCAATATCGGCCGCCCCGATTGCAAGGTGCTTGACGATGGCTGGACGGCGGTGACGCGAGACCGCTCTCTCTCCGCGCAGTTCGAACACTCGATCGGCATTACCGACGGCGCGCCGGAGATTTTCACCAAAAGCCCGGCCGGGCTGGATTGCCCGCCCTTCGGGTAGGGGGTACGGAGCGGCGGAGGGTGAGGTGTGTTCAATTCGTGCCACACCTTCAATTTTCCAAAACGCATGGCTTCCAGATGATATTGCACCAGTCGCCGCGACGCCTATCATTACCCAGTAATGGCCCTGCAATATTACCCAAATCCGGGAGAGATTCTTCTTTGCGATTATAACATGGGCTTTATCGAGCCGGAAATGACCAAGCGCAGGCCGGTTGTTGTCATTTCGCCCCGGCTGAGGCGGCGCGCCGGTCTCGTCGGCGTGGTGCCCCTGAGTACAACCGAACCCGATCCGGTCGAAGCGCACCATTGCAGGCTTGAGTTGGCCACACCGCTGCCGCACCCCTTTGACTCCCCCGTGATGTGGGCGAAGTGCGACATGGTGGCCACGGTGGCTCATGCAAGGCTCGATCGTTTCAGGGCGGGGCGGAAGGATGGCTCTCGCGTCTTCCTTTCCGGTGCTTTGAGAGATGACCAGTTGAAGGCCGTCAAAGCCGCAGTTCTGTGCGGCTTGGGTCTCTCTTCATTGACCATTCATCTCTAGTTGGATACATCCAACCAGTTCCCGCTCTGCTTCGGCATCGGGCTTGGAGACTGTTTCCTCGCCGGAAACAGCGGGCCTCGCATGGCGATACCAAGCTGGTGAGGCTGTCGTGTGGTCGGAAAGGCCCTGCCGGAAGGCGGGGCCTTTCGCGCAATTTTCGACCTGATCGTGCGGGCTTAGGCTTCGCCCGAATTTAGGGGTTATTGCACCTGTCACCGTAATTCTATGTGCACCAGATCGGCGGCAATGGACCGTGACGGGCGGCGAAGGCGCTTTTGGCAACCCAACAGCCGCGCGTATTTTGCTTCGAGGGCGGTAATGACATGGGGGCGGGCCATGGGATTCACATTACGGAATCAGCGTTGTAAAGGGGACTAAGCTGTTGGTGCGTTTGCTACATAATGCCGGTCCTTTTCGCTTTCCTACACGCCTCCCCGTCATTTATGTTCCTCCTGTGTTCCACAATGGGAAAATGACGTGCCAGCTCTTCCGCCCTCCGCCTACCACTGGTCCCCGGCCGCTCGGCGGCGCTTTCTTGTCGTTCTGGCGGAAACGGGCAGCATCGGGCGGGCGTGCGCGGCTGTCTCCAAATCGCGCGAGTCGGCCTATGCGCTGCGCAGGCGGTCTTGCGGGCGGGCCTTTGCCACGGGGTGGGATGCGGCGCTGATCGCGTCTCGGGATCGGCACGCCGATGCGATGATGGGCCATGCGTTTCTGCCGATCGTCTATGATGGCGTGCGGCACCCCGAAACCCGCCGCCTGATGTGGCGGCGTGCCGATCCGCGGCTGGGCCGGGGCATGGGGATGACGCTGCTTTCGCGGATGGACAGGGCGGTTGCGCAGGTCCTTGCCGATTCCGCCCGCGCCGCGCGTGCCTATGCGGCGCTGGAGGATTTCGATGCATTTCTCGATGCCGTCGCGGCGTCCGGCGGGGAAGGGGGCGTGCAACCGTTATACTGTCAACTTGCGCGGATTTCCGGGGGTTTTGGGGTGGCGGCCGGGCAATCGCGCCAGGCGTGATGAACCGGGCTGGACATTCGCGGCGCAATCGCGATGCTGCGGGCAAGCGTCATGACGTGGGAAGGGTGACTATGATGAAGCGTGCGATGATTCTGCTGGCTCCGGCGCTCCTGCTCTCCGGGTGCAACAAGGGCGTGGAGATGAAGAATGCGTCCGTGTCGGAGGTCGCCGATAAAGTGAAGGCCGCTGCCGCCGACGGCCAGTTCGTTTCGCCGGGGCATTGGGAATCGACCATGACGATGATCGACATGACCATGCCCGGCATGCCGCCGCAAGCCGCCGCGCAGATGAAGAGCATCATGGGCAAGCCCAAGACCTTCGGGTCCTGCCTGACCGAGGCAGAGGCCAGGAAGCCGAAGGAGGATTTCTTCTCGGGCGGCGATGGCCATTGCCGCTATGATCATTTCACCATGTCGGGCGGGAAGATCGACGCCGCGATGAAGTGCGGCATCGATGGCGCCACGCGGACGATGACGATGCAGGGCACCTACAGCCCCGATCATTATCATATGACGATGGCCGCCACGGGCAGCGGGCCCGGGCCGGCCGGCGGCATGTCCATGAAGATGGAAATGGATGCGAAGCGCACGGGCGCCTGCACGGGCAAGGAGAATGGCTGATCAGGCCTGCACGTCGCCCACGCGCATGGCCATGCGGGCGGCGGGAAGGTCTTCCTCCAGCACCATCAGCCGGATCGGGATCGAAAGCCCGCCGGCATAGTTCGCCATTTCCAAGTCGAAAATCACCGATTCCACCTCGCAATCGGCCAGCCGCGATTGCGCAAGGCCCGCTTCAAAGCTGTTATAGTAGCGCGCGAATTCGACGAGCGGCATGGCGTCAGGCCTGCCAGGGCAGGACGGTGGTCGGGCGCACGGGCAGCCCGTCTATGCTCTTGTTGCGTTCGCGCATCTTCCTCAGCCGGCTCTCCGGATCGTCCTGGCGGTGATATTTGGAAAGCGTGGGGCGCTCGGCATCGAAGGTCATGAACGGAACGCCCCAGCCGCAGCTGGTCTGGACGCTGTCCACGTCGATCAGGAAAATCTGCCGCGTGCCGGGAAGGAGTGTGAAGGGCGCCGCCGTTTCCGCCCATTCGGGATCCTGCGGCAGCACCGATCGGCCGCGGCCATAGATGCGCAGGATCAGCGGCGGCCTGTCGAACGCGCAGAACATGATCGTGATCCGGCCATCCGCTGCCAGATGGGCATGGGTTTCGTTGCCCGATCCGCCGACATCGAGATAGCCGACCCGATTGGGGGAGAGGACGCGGAAACTGTCCATCCCCTTGGGGCTCAGGTTGATCCGCGCGCCTTCGGCCGCTGTCGCCACGAAGAAGACGGGCTGTTTCGTGACGAAGGCGATATGGTCTTCGGTCAGTTCGGGGGTGAAATCGGACATGATACTTGCTCCTAGGCCGCGGTTCCGCCGACGGTCAGGCCCTCGACAAGCAGGGTCGGCTGGCCGACGCCCGCGGGAACGCTCTGCCCGCCCTTGCCGCAGACGCCAATGCCTTCGTCGAGTGCGAAGTCGTTGCCGATGCCGGTCACCTTGGTCAGCACGCTCGGCCCGTCGCCGATAAGCGTCGCGCCTTTCAGCGGGGCACCGATCTTGCCATTCTCGATGCGGTAGGCCTCGGTGCAGGAAAAGACGAACTTGCCCGAAACAATGTCAACCTGCCCGCCGCCGAAGCTCTTGGCGAATATGCCCGATTTGACACGCGAGAGGAGTTCGGCGGGATCGTCCTTGCCGGCCTTCATGAAAGTGTTGGTCATCCGCGGCATCGGCGCATGGGCATAGCTTTCGCGGCGGCCATTGCCGGTGGCGGGAACGCCCATCAGCCGGGCATTGAGCCGGTCCTGCATATAGCCCTTCAGGATGCCATCCTCGATCAGGATCGTCTCGCCGGTCGGCGTGCCTTCATCGTCGATCGAGAGCGAGCCCCGCCGGTTGGGGATCGAGCCGTCATCGACGACAGTGATGCCGGGCGCGCCCACCCGCTCACCGATGCGGCCGGAAAAGGCGGATGTGCCCTTGCGGTTGAAATCGCCTTCGAGCCCATGGCCGATCGCTTCGTGAAGGATGATGCCGGGCCAGCCGGGGCCGAGCAGTACGGTCATTTCGCCCGCCGGGGCATCGACGCTGTCGAGGTTGACCAGCGCCTGTTTGAGCGCTTCGTCAATCGCGCGGTTCCAGGTCTCCGGCTGGAAGAGGCTGTCATAAAGATATCGCCCACCGATCCCGAAGGTCCCGCTTTCGCGGCGGCCATTCGCTTCGCAGACGATGCTGATGTTGAGGCGGACCAGCGGGCGGATATCCGTCGCCAGAAAGCCATCGGCGCGGACGATTTCGACGACGCTCCAGTTTGCGGCCAGACTGACCGAGACCTGGGCGACCCGCGGATCGCGCGCGCGCGCGGCTGCATCGATCTGCTGGCAAAGTGCCACCTTGTCGGCAAAGGGAATCAGCCCCATCGGATCGCCATCGGTATAGAGATGCCGGTTGTTGCGGCGCGGAGCGGGCGCCATTGCACCCTTCGCCGGATCGAGCAGGGTAAGCGTTTCGCCCGCCCGGCGGATCGCCGCCTCGCTCAGCTCGTTGGCATGGGCAAAGCCGGTCATCTCTCCCGAAACGCCGCGTAGGCCAAAGCCGGCATCGGTGGAATAGTCCGCCGTCTTCAGGCGGCCATCGTCAAAACCAAAGGCTTCGGAGGCGCGATACTGGAGATAGAGTTCGCCATCGTCGCACGATTTGAGGAGCTCGCTTGCCAGCCTCTGGGCGGTGGCGGGGTCGAGATTGCCGTCACGATAGAGGAAGCGGCGCGGGTCATTGAGATTGATCATGGCCTTCATATAGGAAGGCCTTGGCGCCAAGGATAGATTATCGCTGAGGAAGCGGTGCCGAATTTCCACCCACGATGGTATATCGTTGGGCCGGCTGCGCCTGGTGCACCGCCAGCGACGCCAGCGCGGCAAATCCGAGAACCGAAAGCGTGATGGCCATGCCGTTTGTCATGGGACGCAATGTACAGCGAAAGTCTCGCCAACGCCTGACGAGTCAGGGTTAAGCGGACGGTAACCAAAGGCCCGATCAGTGGCCCTCCGTAGCCCCACCCTCCAGAACGAAGCGGCGATCGCAATAGCCGCAATCGACATAGCCGCGCTCGTCGATTTCCAGCCAGACGCGGGGATGGCCGAGCGCGGCCCCGCCCGGAATTTCGCTGGCGCCGTCGCAGGCGACCCGGCGGGTCCTGACGGTCACGGTTTCGGGATGGTGGATCATGGCCGCGGCCTTAGCAACCGGCGCGTTGGGGCGCAACCGGATCAGAAATAGGTGACGGTAAGCGTAAAGGTTCCGGAGTAATTCCCGGTGGGCTGGTTCGCAGCGACATTCAGCGTACCGCCGACGCGGAAAGTCTGGACGCCGGTCCCCGGGAACAGGCGCACGCCGGTGCCGCCCTGAACCGCCAGCGTCGTCGGCATGGTTCCGCCGGTTCCGTTGCTGAGCGTCGGCGAGGCACTGACCGCCACCATGATCAGGATGCCGCGGCCGCCGACGCCAACGAACTGGGCGCGGCCCGGCGCTCCACCGCCAGCCGCCGTCACACCGCCGGTGGTTGTCCGGGCCCCGGTATTGGCGTTGATCGTGGCCGTGCCCGCAGCAGGTCCCGATACCAGCGTCCCGAAATCAAGATCATCCGTCTTGACCAGCGACAGCGGGCTAAGCGTGACCGCTTCCGCCGGCGCCGCTCTCGTCGCGGCGTGCGCGGGAAGGGCGCTGGCCGCAAGCGCTGCCAGGCCCGATACGAGCACCCGTTTTCCGATTGTCCCCACCGTCATGCCCAAGCCATAGGCATATCGCGGCTAAGCCCGGCTGAATGCATATGGTTAAAATGGCGGAAAGGATCGGGGAGGCAGGATGGTTTGCGTTGTCGGGCATGAACGCTAAAGCGGGGGCATGACTCAGGCTGCCATTTCGATCGATTCACTCCGCAAGGTCTATGAGGGCGGGAAGGAAGCGCTGAAGGGCGTCAGCATCGATGTACCGCGCGGCGAAATTTTCGGCCTGCTCGGGCCCAACGGCGCGGGCAAGTCGACGATGATCAACATCCTTGCCGGGCTTGTGAACAAGACCGGCGGGCGCGCGAACATCTGGGGCTTCGACATTGATGAGCACCCGCGCAATGCCAAGGCCTCGATCGGGATCGTGCCCCAGGAGATCCTGTTCGATCCCTTCTTTACACCGTTCGAGGCATTGGAGCTGCAGGCCGGGCTTTACGGCGTGCCCAAGGCAAAGCGCCGGTCGATGGAATTGCTCCGCGCCGTCCATCTCGAGGACAAGGCCGATGCCTATTCGCGCACGCTCTCGGGCGGCATGAAGCGGCGCTTGCTGGTTGCCAAGGCGATGGTCCATTCGCCGCCGATCCTTGTTCTCGACGAACCGACCGCCGGGGTCGATGTCGAGCTGCGCCAGCAGCTCTGGGCCTATGTCCGCGAGCTCAACGAACGCGGCGTGACGATCGTCCTGACCACGCACTATCTCGAGGAAGCCGAGGAGCTGTGCGACCGGATCGCGATCATCAATCATGGCGAACTGATCGCCAACAAGCCGACCCGCGAACTTGTCGACATGGCGCAGGAAAAAGTGGTCGAAATCACTGTCGATCGCGACCTTGTCGAAGCTCCCGCTTCTCCCATGTTCGAAACGATCGAGCTAAAGGCTGGGCGCGTACTGACGATCACCTACAACAAGGGCCGCGCCAATGCGGGGGATGTGCTGGGCGCCGTGCAGGCGGCCGGGCTCGGCATTGCCGATGTTTCGACGCGCGAGGCCGATCTCGAACATGTCTTCCTGAACCTCACCCGCGCGGCCAATGGCTGAGCAGCACGGCTTCGACGTCCTGATCCTTGGATCGGGCGCAGCCGGGCTGACGGCGGCTCTGACGCTGGCGCAGCAATACAAGGTCGGCGTGCTGGCCAAGGGCGGGCTGTCCGACGGCGCGACGAGCTGGGCGCAGGGCGGGATCGCGGCCGTTCTCGAACCCGGTGACACATTCGAAAGCCATATCGAGGATACGATGGTTGCGGGTGCCGGCCTCAACAATCGCGAGGCCGTCGAGTTTGTGATCGAGAGCGCGCCCGAAGCCATCGCCCGGCTCGCCGCGCTTGGCGTCCCTTTCAATACCGGCGGCGGCGATCAATGGCACCTGACGCGCGAGGGCGGGCATTCGCACCGGCGGATCGTCCATGTCGACGATGCGACGGGCTGGGCCGTGCAGCAGGCGCTTGAAAAGTCTGCGCGCGAGCATCCCAACATCACTTTGGTTCCGGATATGGTCGCGATCGACCTGATCCTGGGGCGCCACCAGCAGCGCTTTTCGACAAGCGGCCGTATTCACGGCGTCTATGCGCTCAATCGCAAGAGCGGAAAGGTCGAAACCTTTGTCGCGCGCGCGACGATCCTTGCGACCGGCGGGGCGGGGCGCACCTATCTCTATTCGACCGCTCCCCGCGGCGCGACGGGGGACGGGATCGCGATGGCCTGGCGCGCGGGCTGCCGCGTTTCCAACATGGAATTCATGCAGTTCCACCCGACCTGCCTCTATAATCTCGAGGTCAAGAATTTCCTGATTACCGAAGCCGTCCGCGGCGAAGGCGGGCAATTGAAGATCCCTACCACGGGTGAGCGTTTCATGCCGCGCTTCGACCCTCGTGAGGAGCTGGCCCCGCGCGACATCGTCGCCCGCGCCATCGATCACGAGATCAAGCGGCTGGGCCTCGACTATGTCCACCTCGACATCAGCCACAAGCCCTCCGAATTCGTCCGCGAACATTTCCCCAACATTTACGCCAAGCTTCTCGAGCTTGGGATCGACATCACGAAACAGCCGATCCCGGTCGTGCCCGCGCAGCACTATACCTGCGGCGGGGTGCTGATCGACCTTGACGGGCGGACCGATGCGCCCGGCCTCTATGCGGCCGGTGAAGTAACGCAGTCGGGGCTTCATGGCGCCAACCGGCTTGCCTCGAACTCGCTGCTCGAATGCCTTGTCTTCGGAGAGGCGTGTGCGCGGCACATTATGGCCCATTGGGGCGCTCTTCCCGCGCCGCCGCCGATCCGCGCATGGGACGAAAGCCGCGTCACCGATTCGGACGAGGAAGTGGTGATCGCGCAATGCTGGCGCGAGATCCGGCATTTCATGTGGAATTTCGTCGGCATCGTGCGGACGACCAAGAGGCTCGAGCGCGCCAAGCACCGGATCGACCTGTTGCGGCAGGAAGTGCAGGATTATTACAGCGCGTTCCGTGTCACGCCCGACCTGGTGGAACTCAGGAACCTGGTCGAAGTGGCGGACCTCATCATCCGCTCCGCGCTTCACCGGCACGAAAGCCGGGGGCTGCACTACACGCTCGACTATCCCAAAATGGCGTCCCGCCCGGAAGATACGGTGCTGGTACCGTAGCTTCCGGGCCGATGCCCAGTGGATCAGAACCGGACCGTTGCTTCCACGCCATAAGTGCGGGGAGCGCCGCGGACCAGATAGTCCTCGAAGAACGCATTGAGGTTCAACCCATAGCTATAATAGAATTTGTTCGTCAGGTTCTTGCCCCAGACGCTCAACGAGTAACGGTCGGTTGCATAGGTGATGCGGCCGTTGAATAGCCAGTATCCGGGATTGCCGCAGGCGAGCTCCGGCGTCGCCTGGAGCACTTTGGTGCCGGCAACCGGCTGGTCGCAAGGCTTTTGGCCGTAATCCTTGAACGGATCGAAGAAATAGCGGCCCTGATATTGCGTCTCCCCCCTGAGCTGGAGCTTGCCGTCGCCGATTTCGAGCGGCGTCCAGTCGAATCCGGCCGAAAAGGTCGTTTCCGGCGCATTGGGGAAGGGATTGCCGTTGATGTTGAGCGTCAGGCTGCGCGGATCGGTCAGGTCGATCTTGTTGCCTTTGTACTTTGAATTGAGCAGGCCAAGCGAAGCATCGAAGCGCAGATTGTCCGCCGCTTGCACCGTCAACTCCGCTTCGCCGCCGTAAAGCCGTCCGCTCGCGTTCCTGAGGAACGAGGTCGCGCCGACAATCTGGGCGATCTGCTGGTTGCCGTAATCATAATAGAATCCGGCGAGATTGAGCTGGACGCGGCGATCGAACAGACGCGTTTTCAGGCCGACTTCATAGGCATCGACCTTTTCGGGCTTCACGAAATAGACCTGGCGGATGTCCTGATAGGCCAGGCCGTTATAAGTGCCTGCACGAAAGCCCCGGCTGAAGCTTGCATAGCCCAATATGTCCTTGGCGAACTTGTAATCGACGACGAACCGCCCGGTCAGGCGGCCAGTGCGCTGGCGCTGGTTTACGGGCTTGAAGTTCGGATCGAACGGGAAGCTGTAAGGCACAAGCGATGCCGCCGGGTTCTTGCCGCCGAGATCGAAGAGGACGGTCGAGGCATTCTTGTATTTGACGCTATCGCGCGTGTAGCGCAGCCCGAGGGTGAGGGTGAGCTTGTCGGTCACGTCCCAGGCCGCTTCGCCATAAAGCGCGGCCGAAGGGCGGTCGATCGTGAAGCGCTGCGTTGCAAGAATGGGGCCGAAGGGCGGGGCGCCGGCGGCAGCGCAGGCCGCTTGCGCTGCGCCCGGTCCGGCAGCGTTGGTCGCAGCGATATCCGCCTGGAAGGCAATGAGGCTCCGAGCATCGAAAAAGCCATTGGGATTGACGATGACTGGCGCGCAGAATCCGGGCGACGAGGGCGTCAAGGCCGGGTTCACCGCAAAGGCCGGCAGCGTCTTCAGAGCATCGCCGCCCAGCACGGCGATCGGCGCGTTGTTGAAATTGGACGGAAGGCCCGCACCAAGCAGAATCGGCCGCAGGAAGCCGAAGAAATCCTCTTCGTTGCGCGTGCGGATCTTGTCGCGGCCGTAATAGACGCCGCCGATCAGCTTCAGGCCGTTGCCATCGTAATTGAGGTGGAGGTCCTGATTGAAATTGTCGCCGATCGAAAGATAGCGGATCGCGCAGACATTGTTCGGCGATCCGTCGCAATCGAAGGGCGAGAGATGATATTTCAGATGGTCGTAGCCCGTGCTTGAATTGAGCGTCAGATTGTCGCCCAGGTCGTACTGGATGGAAAGCGAAGCGCCTGTCGTCCTCACGAAATAGCTGCCGGCCGTATCCGCCTCGATCTCGTTCCGGCGGAGCGTCCGCCCACCCAGTTCCGGCCGTGGCGCGAAGCGCGAATAGCCTGCCGCATCCGTCCGCCCCTGAAGATAGCCGATGCCATAGGGAATGTCCTGCCGGGGATCGGCCTTCGCGCCGAAGAGCTTGAGCGTGATGTCCAGATTTTCCGTGGGCTTCCAGCGCGTGGTGATACGGCCGGCAAGCGAATCAGTGGTCGCGAAATCCTTGTTGAGCGTAGGGTTGAAGGTATAGCCGTCGCCCTTGGCGCGCGTGCCCGCGATTCGAATGCCCAGCTTGTCGGGGATCAGCGTGACTTCGGCTGCCCCTTGTGCGGTATATGTGTCGAAATTGCCGTAGCCTGTAGTGAAATAGCCCTGAGACTCATCGAGATGCGGCTTGCGCGTAATGAAATTGATCGCGCCCCCGGTCGTATTGCGGCCGTAAAGCGTGCCTTGCGGCCCGCGCAGCACCTCGACACGCTCGAGGTCGTAGAGCTGCTGGCCATGGCTCGCGCGAAAGCTCTGATAGACTTCGTCGACATAGACGCCGACGGGTGATGCTGTTGACGCTGAAAATTCGTTGGCCACGGAAATGCCGCGCAGCGAGAAATTGGGCTGGGTCGAGCTGTAGGCGGACGTCACCTGTAAATTGGGAAGAGCGCCTGCAAGGTCGCTGGTCTGGGCAATGCCGCGATTTTGAAGTTCGTCGCCGCTGATCGCGGACACGGCGGCCGGAATGTCCTGGATATTTTCCGCGCGCTTCTGCGCCGTTACGATGATTTCGCCAAGGCCGCCTTCTCCGGCATCGGCGTCCGCCGCCTGGGCGAAAGCGGCCTGGGCCGATGCGCACTGAATGGCCGTTGCCGCGGTCGCGGCGAGCAGTATGGATTTGATCAAGGCAACTCTCCCCTTTACGTAAAGGGCACAACAAGCGAGCTTGCCGGTTTGGATGCGCCCCTATGCAAAGTTTTTCCCGAATGCCTGAGAGCCCCGACAAGGGCTGCCCCTTGTGCGGCAAACTCGCGCAGGCCGAATTCCGGCCTTTTTGCTCGCGCGGGTGCAAGGATCGCGATCTTCTCAACTGGCTGGGGGAAACCTATCGCGTTCCAGTGCGCGCCGAAGAGGAAGAGGACGGTTCTGGGCTGGACAGCACCCATCAAGCCTGACTATAGGCGCGCTTCGCTTTTGCGCGGACACGCTTTCGCGCCAGATGCCCGGGTAGCTCAGTTGGTAGAGCATGCGACTGAAAATCGCAGTGTCGGTGGTTCGATCCCGCCCCCGGGCACCACATATTTCCACTTGCGGCGATAATTCCCCGCCTACTCGGCTGTCGGCCTTGGCAAAGTCGGCAAGGCCGATCGATAGCTACAAGGCTGGGTTTGCATCGGGCAGATAGGGTGGATCGGTCGGCAGAATTCGTGACGCTGACAGCTTCTTGCCAGACATGGCTGAAAGCTGCCCGACAATAAACCGGCCGTGCCCGGACCGCCGGGTTTCGGGCATGAAATCACAAAAATTGCCGTTCGATCAATTGAGCGGCTTATTTCGCGACTCTCAAAAGCTCGAGATTCCTGACGTAGGTGCGTCGCGCGGCTAAATAGCAGACCGCCGAACCGAGGCATGCGATCGGGAGAAGTTGCAGCGCCCCAATCAGGCCGATTCTGTCTGCAATCACACCCGTCAGCCAAGGCCCCGGCGCAAGTCCAATGAGGTTGTTGGCGAGTGCCAGCGTTGCAAAAGCAGTGCCGTGAATCGCAACCGGCGTCAGATTGGCAACCATCGCGCCCGAAATGCCTGCGACTCCGGCAACGCCGAATATTGCGCACACCAGAAGCGCCAGTTGCGCCAGACCTGGAGGCGAGAAAAATGCCAGTCCCAACAATATTGCTGACGACAGGGAAAGCACAATGGCGACATCCACCTTGCCGATGGGATCGATCCTTGCCCGGCGGTCGCTCAATATACCACACAAGATCATGCCGATGCCGCTGACAAGCAGGTATAGCGCCGTAAACTTTGCGGCGCGATCGAGTGGCATGGCATAGATGCGGTTGAAGAAGCTCGGCAACCAGACGGCCAGCGCACCTGTGGCATAAAGTTGCAACCCGCTGCCCAGATAGGCGAATATGATCGAGCGGCTGCCGAAAAGCTGGCCAGGCAGTTTGCGATAGTCCATCGTAGGCATTGCGGCAGCCGGGGCCAGGCGACCAACCCCTATTTCCTTGACGACCAGTGGATAGAGCACGGCCAACGCCAGGCCGAACAGCGCGATGGCGACGAACGCCGCTCGCCAGCCATGCGTCGCCGCAATCTGCCCGCCAAGTGCGACGCCCAATACCTGCCCGAAAATTGTTCCGGCAAGGAACGCGGATGAAAGCGTTGCGCGCATCCGCGCCGGAAAGACAGCGATCACCACGGCAATCCCGACGCTGCCGTAAGCCGCTTCGCCAACGCCCACGAGAAGGCGGCCGGCGAACATCTGGCCATAGCTTTGCGCGAGCCCGCACAACAGGGTGGCCACACTCCAAAGCACCGCCATGGCGGTCAGGCTCTTCACGCGGCCCAGGCGGTCGGCCGCGAGCGAAAGGGGAAAGGTCAGCAGGCCAACCGCGATCGAAACCATGCTCGAAAGGCCACCAAGCTGCGCGTCGCTCAGCGCCCATTCGGCCTTGAGGAGCGGGAAAACCGCATTGAGCACCTGCCGCGCCATATAATCGGAAATCAGCAGGCCGAAGGACAAGGCAAAGACAATCCAGCCATAGGCCGTTGCACGGTCTGGCCCGTCACTCTCGATAGCGACTGATAGCGGCGCGGCCATGCCAGTGTCCTTCCTCAGAATCCGGAAAATTGCGGGAGCGGACGTTGATCCGCTCCCGCAATGGCGCGCCGGTTTACCCGGCTATCGCCCTTCAGGCGGCGATGCGCACTGGCTCGCCGCTCCCCCTCGCGACGCGGTTGGGCAACCAGCCATTCCGTTCGAGCGTTTCTTCCGCGCTCGCATAGAATTCCCCGATCCGGTAAATCCTCTTTGCCTGGTCTCCCGTGGCGATGGGGCGGAACAGTTCCTCGGAAATCCGCACCATCCGCTCGATCTGCTGCACGGACGTCGCCCGTTCACCCTTGCGGCCCCAAAGATTGTCTTCCTGCCCGACCCGGACATGCAGGCCCATCGCGATACCCATCGTGCATAGCGGATAGACACTGCGCATCAACCCCTCGACGGTGCAGACCGCGTTCTGCGGCAGGCGGTTGATGAACTCCATGAGGTTGCGCGGGTTGGGGCCATCGTGCCCTCCGCCGATCGCGACCCAGTTGCAGACAAGCGGCCCCCGATAGTGACCGTTCCGCACCAGCCGCTCAACGGTTTCGAGGTCGCGCGCGCAGCCGATCTGGAAATGCGTCTGGATGCCGGCCGCAGTAAGCCGTTTCATATGTTCCTTCATGAAGCGCGGCCCGGCCTCATAATACATCTCGGTATAGGCCTCGCGATAGGCCGGTTCCCACATCGACGTGCCGCCGGCATCGTCCTCCGTAATGAGTTCCATTACGTTCATCTGGTTGGTGTTGACTGCGAGCGTAACCTGGTCGGGAGTCGGGGTCAGGTCGGCAAGCATATGCCGCGTATCGTCGGACAGCCATTCCGCGGCAGCGCCTTCATCCTTGGGAGCGAAGCTGATCGACCCGCCGACCTGGAGCAACATCTTGGGGACGGCCGTGCGCAGCCGGTCGAGCATCTCGTTGAACCTGTCGAGATTCTTGGAGCCCGAGCCGTCGGGTTCGCGGACATGGAGATGAAGGACAGTCGCACCGGCATTGTAGCAGTCGACGGCCTTCTGGACCTGCTCGGCATAGCTGACGGGAATGTCATCGCTGTCGCGTGGCAGGAAGCTGGGCGCGTAGGGAGCGACCTGGATCACGAGCGGATCCTGGTTTTCGGGCAACAGGCTATCGTCAAAGAATTGCATCACTATTCTCCTTTATTTTGGCGGACTTGGGTACAGGCATTCCGCGCTTGACCATTTCTTCAACCAGCATCGGCGCCCCAAGGGCGACGCTGTGAATTCCCAACACCGCCACGGCTTGCAGGACCGACATTATCTCTTCCGGCGTAGCGCCCAGATCGAGCGCCTTGGCGATGTGACGGCGTGTGCCAGGTGCGTACATATGTGTGCACGAGGCATCGACAGCGATGGCGATGAATTCGATCGTCTTGGGGTCGAGCACGTTCCTCTGCCAGACGGAGGTTCCCATTTTCAGGAAATCCTCCATCCAATCGGCATCAAGTGTTGCGGCTTCATCCCACGCCTCGTTCCAGCCGCCGCTGGCCCTCATTGCATCGCTGATCGGTGTGTTACTCATGTCAGTAGGGCCGATCGCCGATGATGCCGGCGCGCTCCATCCGGCGAACGGTTGGCGCATAGTCCATCACGGCATAATGTTGGGTGCAACGATTGTCCCAGATGGCGATGCTGTTGGGCTGCCAGCGCCAGCGAACCTGATATTCGGGGATCGCTGCGCGACCGATCAGGTAAGACAGAAGATTGGCACCGCCGGGTGCAAAATCCTGCCCGTAGCGAACATTCGCGCTGGTATGAAAATTCGTGAAATGCGTCGCGAAGCCGCTGACAAACAGGATCTTTTCGCCCGTTTCGGGATGCGTGCGAACGACGGGATGTTCGGCATCGGGATATTGCGCCTTGAGGGCGTGGCGTTTTTCCTCGCTCATCCGGGCGCCAAAGCTCGCTTCGATGCTGTGTCGGGCCTTCAGCCCATCGATCGTCTCCTTGATGTGGTCCGGCAGGTCGGCATAGGCCTTGGCCATGTTTGCCCACATCGTGTCTCCGCCGACGGGAGGGCATTCCACGCAGCGCAGGACGCAGCCCATCGGCGGCATGTCGCGCCAGGTTGCATCGCAATGCCAGGCATTTTCATAGTGATCGGGGGGCGAGTTCTCATCCTTGTAGATGCAGACGAGCCCCGGATGTTCGGGATGGCTTCCCGCCACCGGATGGTCCTCGAGGGCGCCGAAGCGCTCGGCAAAGAGGACATGATCGGCGCGATCGATGTCCTGGTCACGCAGGAACAGTACCTTGTGCCGAAGCAATTCCGCCCTGATTGCCCCAAACAGGTCGTCGTTGCGCGCGGCTTCGGCAAGGTCCACGCCCTTGAGTTCCGCCCCGATATGGCAAGTGAGTTGTTCGACTTTCATATTACGAACACCGACGAGCCGGTCGTCTTGCCGGCCTCCAGATCCCTGTGCGCCTGCACGGCATCCTCCAGTTCGTAGCGCTGGTTCACTTCGATCCGGATCCGGCCGCTTGCAATGTGGTCAAACAGGGCGCCCGACAGTTCGGCGCGCTCGGCCGGATCGGCGACGAAGTCCGCAAGCGCTGGCCTTGTGAAATAGACCGAACCCTGCATCGCCATTTGCATCGCATCGATCGGCGGGAACGGGCCGGACGCAGTACCGCAGCCAACGAGAACGCCGCGCCGCCTGAGCGACTTCAGCGACCCCTCGAACGTATCCTTGCCGACACTGTCGAAAACAGTGCCAACGCCTTCGCCATCGGTCAGTTCCCTGACGCGCGTCGGCACATCCTCGCGACGGTAGAAGATGATTTCGTCACAGCCATGCGCGCGTGCGACGGCTGCCTTTTCTTCCGTCGAAACGGTCCCGATCACGCGAAGGCCCAATATCTTCGCCCATTGCACCGCAATCAGGCCAACGCCGCCGGCCGCCGCATGGAGCAGGATGGTGTCACCCGCCTTGAGCCAGGGATTGGTCTTGAGCAGCCAATAGGCCGCGCTGATCCCCCGCATCGTCGAAGCAGCAGCCGTTTCGAACGATATGGCATCGGGCAGTTTGAACAGCGAGCCGATGGGCATCACCCGTTCGGTCGCATAGGCTCCAAGCGGACTGCCGGTATAAGTGACGCGGTCTCCGGGCGCATACGCTGTCACACCTTCGCCCACTGCCTCGATCGTTCCGGCGCCTTCGACGCCCATTCCGTTTGGCAGCGGCACGGGATAATAGCCCATCCGGAAATAGGTATCGGCAAAGTTGAGGCCAACCGCTCCGTGGCGGACACGGACCTCGCCCGGGCCCGGTGCGCCGACTTCGACTTGCTCAACCTTGAGGACTTCGGGCCCGCCGGTCTCGTAGATGCGCACTGCAACAGCCATCGGTATCCCTTTTCAGCTTCCAAGGCGGCTTACGCCCAATCGCGCACTGGCTTTTCACATTTCGCGACATTAAACTATGAATCCGCGACAATTGGAGGCTCTTTATTGGAACTGGTTCGGGCAGCAGCGCTTGGAGGATTTGTTGAGGTCGTCCGCGCGCTTGGCGCCGACCCGGTTGCGCTGTTGCGTCAGGCCGGGCTTTCCCGCTCGATGCTTGTGGACCCCGAGGCGATGGTCCCGGCTGCCGTCACCGTTGACTTGCTTGAACGCGCCGCGCTTGAAACCGGCTGCGTGACGCTGGGACTCAGAATGGCGGAACGGCGTTCGCTTCCGGATATGGGCAGAGTCAGCCTTTTGATTGCACACCAGGGCACGCTCCGCGATGCTTTCAACATCCTTTCGCAATACCGGAACAGGATCAATTCGACGCTGATCCTCCAGATCGAGCACGCTGGCGAAATCTGCATACTCCGTGAAGAGTTCTCGCTGGCGTCGCCCCGACCCACGCGTCAGTCCACAGACCTCGCGCTTGGCGTGATGGCTGGCGTTTGCCGCGCCGTTGCCGGTCCAGACTGGCAGGCGGAACAAGTGTGCTTCGGATACGACGCGCCGCCTGCCTCGGAAATGGCGGTTTACCGGCATGTCTTTCAATGCCCGGTTGAATTCGGATCGGAACTGAACGGCCTTGTCGTCAAGACCACGGATCTCGATCGTCGCAATCCGCAATCCGATCCCGCTCTCGCGCTTCATGCCCAGCATCTCTTCGATACTGTCATGGACACCGCTGAAAAGACGCTCGCCGACGAAGTCGAGGAAACAATCCTCATCCTTTTGCCATCGGGGCGCGCCTCGATGCGGGCTTGTGCACATGCGCTTGGGCTGAACCAGCGAACCTTGCAGCGACATCTGGACGAAGCCGGACTCTCCTTTACCGCCATCCTCAATCGCGTGAGGGCAATGCAGGTGCACCGCCATTTCGCCAACCGCAAGCTGCGCCTGACCGATGTCGCAGAGTTGGTTGGCTATTCGTCGCTCGGAGCATTCACACGGTGGTACGTCCAATCTTTCGGCGAAACTCCCTCCGCCGCTCGAAAGCGCGTGAAAGCTTCGGCGACCGCAGGAAGTAAGCGATGAACGAATTTCCCGCCCGGACGCTCAATTTGCCGGGCCATTGATACCGCTCGGCCGCGCCGGAACCGTCGAGGCGGCGCACGACCTGCCCTGGCGGCGAGATTTGGGTAAAGCGCAAGTTTCTTGCTCGCGTAGCCTCATACCGGCCTTGCGTTCGAGCGCGGCCAGTCCGTCGGGACCTTCCGCCGAAGCTTCGCCCGCTGCGCTCTTGCGGCCTCTGTTCAAGCTGCAACTTCCGATGTTCCTGGCACCACAAGCACGCCGCTGCCTGTCGCCGCCGCATCCGTTTTGCTCTTTCCCGGCGTAATTCATTGAGCCGGTCTGGCGATCGGCGACGTCTGGGATATCTTGTATGGATGGTGAAAGGCAGGACCGTGGCCGGGCCGCGCCGCTGCGGGCGCGCATTTCGCCTGCTCGGCGGGCTTCGACGCTGCTGGTCGTCATTGCATTGCATGCCCTGACCATGATGGCCCTTTTGCATGGCGCCTCGGCGCCGCCGGGCTCGCCTATCGGCACGTTGACCGTTTTTTCGCTCGCACCGCCATCCAGCGCGGCCCCAAAGCCGGTGGCTGCGGCCAAGCCCGAAAAGCCCCGCCCGCGAAAGAACGACGGCGAACGCAAGACTTCCGAAGTGGTTCTCGCCGCGGCAACGCCGTCTACCAAAGGAGAGGTCTGCGAACCGCTCGCGGCAGTGGGCCTGGCCTTGAGCGATGACGAGGCCGCGAAGGCCGCGCTTGATGCCTTGCCGCCCGAAGCGGTTGGCCTTGCCAATTCGATCGCGGTCTGGACCATGAACTGGAACGAAGCGGCCAGTCCGCCGGCCGGGCCGCTTCTCCCTGTTCGCGCCACCGTCGAGTCAGCGCTTGCAACTTTGCCGCAGGCCTGTCTTGAAACTCCCGTCGCAGGCCCCGTTATTCTTCCGATCACAACAGCACTGCGGACCAATGTTCTGGTCTTCGGAAGCGGGCAATGGAGCTGGGCACAATTGATCGCCGAACCGCTCGAGGCAGAGGCGCCCGCCGCTTCCAATCCAGAATTGTCGATCTTCGAAGGAATTTTCGACGGGCTTTGAAACCGATGCCCCCCTTCGCCGGGTATATCATGCGCTGTGCCTGTTTCTCTCCGATTTTCGGGGCGGGTCCAGCCCGGGTCGCGTGCCTGGTGTGCGAGCAAGAAGGAATCATAGCGTGAAGGTAAAATCTGTCGCAAAACTGGGCGCCGCGATGGCGCTGGCCAGTATCGCATTCACCCCGCTCTGGAGCGCCAGCCATCGCGAGGCGCCCGGCATCACCGAGTTGCCGAAACTCGATCATACCGACGTTTACGCTTTCATGGCGTTTGGCGACGACACCATCGATCCCGAGGACAAGGACATGGTCGTGCTGGTGGCCAACTTCCAGCCGGGCGAAGATCCGGGCAGCGGGCCCAACTATTATTCGATGGACCCGGATGCCATTTACGAAATTCACGTCGACAATAATGGCGACGGCAAGGAAGACATTACCTACCAGTTCAAGTTTGCCGACACGTTCGTGAACAGTGGCAAGGGCCTGACGCGCACGGTTGGCGGCGTCAACCAGGAAGTCGCCGTGCGGGCGCAGCTGGCTACGCCGGGCACGAATGGGCCGGTCTTTGCGGACAAGGAAACCTATACCGTCACCCAGATTCTCGGCGACCGCCGCACGGGAACGCGCGGTGCGGTGACCGACGCGACCACCAACAGCACTACCTTTGATCGGCCGTTCGACAATACCGGCACAAAGACGATTCCGAATTATCCGGCCTATTCGCAAAGCTTCGTAAAATCGGTCAAGATTCCGGGCTGCGCGACCAACGGGCTGGTTTTTGCCGGCCAGAGGGCAGATTCCTTTGCCGTCAATCTGGGCGGCGTGTTTGACAATGTGAACCTGGTTCCCATCCAGGGCGTTCCGGATCCGGTCTATGCGAACGGAATTGAAGCCGAAGGCGGACGCGTATTCCCGCTTGGCGGAACTGCACAGGACAACCGGCTTCAGGAAGTGCGCCTTCGCAAGAATGTTGCCCAGATCGCGCTTGAGATACCGAAACAATGCCTGACCGGAACGGGGAATGGTGTGATCGGCGTATGGAGCACATCCAGCCTGCCGCAGGCGAAGCTGCTCAATCCGTTTTCGGGGAGCCAGACCAAGACCACGGTCGAAGGTGGCGCCTATGTTCAGGTTTCGCGACTGGGCAATCCCCTGGTCAACGAGCTCCTGATCGGCATTTCGCAAAAGGACAAGTTCAATGCGACCAAGCCGGAGAACGACGCACAATATCAGTCGTTCGTGGCCAACCCGACCTACCCGACGCTCCTCGACGAACTGTTCCGCGCGCCTGTCAATCAGGGCCTTCAGATGGAGGGCAAGAATGTTCAGCTGACCGATAACATCGCGCCAAGCTTCTTTCCGCGGAACGATTTCATCAGCGTCTTCCTGACCGGCTTCAAGGGACTGAACCAGCTGAGCACGGTCACTCCGTCCGACGTGATCCGGCTCAATACCGCCGTTCCGCCGACGCCGCGCAACCAGCAGAATCCGCTGGGCGTGATTGCGGGGGATCTGGCCGGATGGCCGAATGGCCGCCGCCTGAACGACGATGTGGTGGATATTTCGCTGCGCGTCGCGATGGGCAGGCTGTGCTATCCGATTCCGATCGGCCCCAACCGGGCGCTGGTCGATCTGGGCATCTGCACCCCTGCGCAAGGACCGGCAGGGCTCGTGCCTTACACGGACGCTGCGCCGGACGATCCCAAGGAAAATCCGTCAACATTCCCCTATTCCGCCTCGCCAATTCGCGGCGCTGCGATTTTCCAGACGACGACCCTGCCGGACGGCTCGTCGGCCTATGGCAAATGACGGAGCGCTGACATGAAAGTGAGAACGCAACAGCTCATCCTGGCAGGCCTGCTCATGGCAGCGCTGGCAGGATGCAACAGCCGCAGCGCGGCTCCCACGCCCCCACCGCAGACTATGGTCCAGCGGCAGGAGGATGCGGCGGGCACGGGCTTTGGCATTGCTTTCCGGCAGGATCCCAATGCCATTCCGGTCGTGCCGCAAGACAGCGACGTAAACCCCGCCAATCTGACGGCGGAGCCCATCGCCCTCAAATGACGGGTGCTGCTCCCCGGCGCCTTCCCCCAAGGCGCCGGGGAGTTCTGCATCCCGGAAGCGATCTAGCGCGTGGTGGGAAGCGGATCGTAACCAAAAGTGAGACTTGAAAAAACTGTGTCAAAATCGGCGCGCACATCGCCCTTGAGGGGTTTGGACCAGACGACATTGACCAGCCACTGTCCGGTGGCGGGAATGCGGAACACTGCGCGCCCGTTGCGATCGGTCAAGGCCATGGCGATGGGCTTTTCGTCATCATGAAGATCTCGAAGCTTGACCAGCGCGCCGGGCAGGCGGCGCCCTTCATACAGGACGTGGACGGGCAGCAACCGACCCTTGCCAAGCGCATAGGGATCGCGCTCGGGCACGATTTCGAGGCTGAGTCCAAGCGGCTTCATTGCTCGCGGATCGGCCTTTCCGTTCGCCGGCCCGACCTGAACAAGTGCCTTGGCGCGGCGGCTGTAGATTTCGCGCCCCGGCGTGCTGAAGGTTCCGGCGCGCAACCGTGCGTCGATGATCGGCGTCAGCCCTTCCTCGCGGACATAGTCGTTGAAGCGGCCGAAGGGCAGGTTGGACGGCGTTTGGCTTGTCTGCATCGTGAAGATGTGGAGGCCGGGGCTGCGCGGCGCCGTCACAAGGTCGGCCGTGCGCCCGAACACGCGGAAGCGGTTGCGCAGGTCCAGCGTCCCGTCCGGCGCCAGATCGGAGAGTGTCAGGATATAGCTGGCATCTCCGGGCCAGCGCTGCCGATCCTTGCCATGGCCGATCAGGATAGTAATCGGCAGCGGCTTGCCGGGCAGGGTCTGAAAGACGTTCGGCTGAATCCAGAAATCATGCCCGAGGGCTGCCGTGGCGATGGGCATAAGCAGGGCCGCGGCCAGCGTTTTCTTCAACATTGCAAAAAATTCCCGTCAAATGCTGGGGTGTGGATGAGGGCAGTGCCACTGCTGGTCTTTTCGGGATCGGCACCGGCGCTCGCACATGTGAATACGGGACCAGTGGGCGGTTTGGTTTCAGGCTTCGAACATCCATTTCTCGGGCCGGACCATTTGCTGGCCATGGTCGCGGTCGGAATCTGGGGCGCGTTCCTTGGCCGCCCGCTTGTCTGGGTGCTTCCGATTGTCTTTCCGATCATGATGGCGGTTGGCGCGGTGCTCGGCATTTTTGGCGCGCCGATGCTGCCGACCGAACAGGGCATCGCCTTTTCGATGATCGTGCTCGGGGGTGCAATCGCCCTTGCCTTGCGCGCGCCGGTCTGGGTGGCGGTCGGGCTGATTTCCTTTTTTGCCCTGTTCCATGGCTATGCGCACGGGGTTGAGCTTCCGTTCGCGCTCAATCCGCAGCCTTATATCATCGGCTTTGTTACAGCGACGGGGCTGCTTCATGTCGCCGGAATAGCGCTGGGGTTGCTGCGCGAGCGGCGCGGCGGGGCAAAAGCGTTACGCGCGATGGGCGGAATGATCGGCCTGGCCGGTCTCGCTTTTCTCCTGCGGCTGGTTTCAGCATGACCGGCACCGGCTTTTCCATTGCACTTGCCTGCGGAGCCTTTGGCCTTGTGCTGTCTGCCGCTCCCGCCCGGCAGGGCTGGCTGGCGCTGGTGCTGCTGGCCGTCGTGGCGCTTGTCGCGAACAAGCTGTCGGCCGCTTTGTCGCTGCAGTCGATGGCACTCAGGGCCTTGGGCGCAGGGACGATCATGACGGCCGCGCTGGCCTATTTCGGCACGCGGGCCGTTCCGCTTCTGGGTCTGGCCGCTGCGAGCCTGGGCCTCTGGCTGGGTGTGCTGCTTCAGGGTGGTGGGACGTCGATCGCCGAGCTTGCTCTGGGGTTGGCCTGCCTGCTGCTTTCCCTTCCCGCTAGAATGCTGCGCGTGCGCGGGATGCAGGTCGCGACCTATGTCGTGGCGAGCTGGATCATCACCGCGGGTTTCATCAACCTGGTTTTCGCGCTGCTCAAGCCGAGCGGACCCATCATGGATCACATGTTGTGAGGCGCGCGTTCGGGATCGCAGCGATGCTGGCGGCGTGGCTTGCCATATCCCCAGCTGGCGCGCAGGTGATCGAGATCGATGCGCTAGGGGTGGCCACCACCTATGACGGGCCAACCCTGTTTGTCGGCAATTCCGCCGCTCCGGTTCGCAATGTTCGTCCTTCACCCCTGCCCGCGCAGCCGGATGCCGGGACATATCAGGAGGCCGCGCGCGAACATGGCCTGCCGCCCAGGCTGCTCGCTGCCGTCGCCTGGCAGGAATCGCGCGGGCGCGCTGATGCCGTTAGCCCCAAGGGGGCGATCGGCGTGATGCAGCTCATGCCCGGAACGGCCCGGCGGTTGGGCGTCGATCCGCACGACCGGGAAGACAATATCCGCGGCGGCGCCCGTTATCTGCGCCAGCAGATCGACCGGTTCGGCAGCGTTCCGCTGGCACTCGCCGCCTATAATGCCGGTCCAGGGGCGGTGCTTCGCTATGGGGGAATCCCGCCCTATCGCGAAACCCGATCTTATGTCGCGTCCATCCTGGCCCGGCTTGGGGATGGGACGGCCCCGGCTGCCGGCCCCATCCAGACGCCCCTGCTCATAGAGGTTCCCAATCCATGAAAATCCGCCTTCCTGCCTTGCTATCCGCTTTAATCGCCAGCCCTGCGCTTGCCCAATATGCTGCGGCAGATCCTGCCGGATCCGGCCCGATCGTCGGTGCCATCGGCTGGCTGCAGGGGACCCTGCTCGGCAACGTCGCGACGGCGGTCGCAGTGATTGCGGTGGCAGGCGTGGGCTTTGGCATGCTCACTGGCCGGATTAACTGGCGCTATGGTGCCACGGTCGTGCTCGGGCTTTTCATCCTGTTCGGTGCGGCCTCGATCGTAGGGGGCATCCGCTCGGTGGCGGGGGTCTGATTGATGGATTGCGATCCTCTCTTTCGAGCGCTGGCCCGCCCGCAGATGGTTGCGGGCGTCACCTATAGTTTCTTCGTGCTGAACGGTATCGTGGCGGCGGAGCTTTTCCTTGTCTTCAAGAGCCTGTTCGCGCTGGCGCCCTCGCTCGCGCTTCACGCGGTAGGCTATGCGCTCCATCTGCGCGATCCCAATATCATGGCGCTCTGGCTCACGCGGCTGCGGCGCACACCCCGGGTCAGGAATTACAGCATCTGGGGGGCCAATGCCTATCGGGCGTAAGGCAGCGGCGGCGCGCGAGGCGTGGGTTGGCGATCACCTGCCCTATGCCGCGCAGGTCGATCCGCATACGATCGTCACGCGCGACGGGCTCGCGATGCAAGTCATCCGGCTTGCAGGGTTGCCGTTCGAAACGATCGACGCGGCCCAGCTGGTCGCGCGCAAGGCGGCGCGCGACGCAATGCTGCAAGCCGTTGCGTCGTCCCGGTTCGCGCTTGTCCATCATGTTGTACGCCGCGCGGTGGCGCCGGCGCTCGAGGGGCATTTCGGCGATCCGTTCAGCGCCGGACTGGATGCAGCTTGGCGCGATCGGCTGGCGGTGCGGCGGCTTTTTGTCAACGATCTCTACCTGACGCTGGTGATCCGGCCCCCGCGCGGAAGAGTGCGGATTGCGGAACGGCTGCTTGACCTGTTCAGTGGCGGGCGCGATGCCGAGGCCGGGCGCATCGACCTGCGTCAATTGTCCCAGGCGCGCGAAGCGCTGATGGCTGCGCTTGAGCCCTATGGCCCGGCCTTGCTCTCGAGTTACGACCTGCCAACGGGCCTTGCGTCGGAGCCGATGGAATTCCTCTCGACGCTGGTGAATGGCGACACTGCGCCGCGCCTTCTGCCCACCGGCGATCTCGGCCACGCGCTCGCGCGGCGGCGGATCGGTTTTGGCGCCGATACGATCGAACTCGGGCCGATCGACGGGGCGCCGAGCGAGTTCGCGGCAATCCTTTCGATCAAGGATTATCCGGCGCAGACGGGCGCGGGGATGCTCGACGATTTGTACCGCTTGCCGTTTGAAATGACGGTGACCCAGAGCTTTGCCCTGGTCGATCGCGGGCCGGCGCTTGAGCGGATGGATCTGGCGCTCCGGCGAATGCGCTCGGCCGATGATGCCGCGGCTTCGCTGCGCAGCGAGCTGACCGTCGCCAAGGATGATCTGGCGGCGGGGCGTGCCGCGTTCGGCGAGCATCACCTGACCGTGATGCTCCGAGCTTCCGATGCGGTAGCGCTCGATGCCGCCGCAGGGGAGGTGCAAGCAACGCTTGCCGATGCCGGGATTGCGGCGGTGCGCGAGGAACTTGGGCTCGAGGCTGCCTTTTGGGCGCAGTTTCCCGGCAATTTTTCCTATATTGCGCGGCGGGCGCTGATCACCTCGGCGAATTTTGCCGGTTTTGCCAGCGGGCACAATTTCCCCGTCGGGCGCCCGAGCGGCAATCATTGGGGGAGCGCGGTCACCCTGTTCGAGACGACGTCGGCCGGGCCCTATTTTTTCAATTTCCACCGGGGCGATCTTGGCAACTTCACAGTGATCGGCCCGTCTGGTTCGGGCAAGACAGTGGTGCTCAACTTTCTTCTCGCACAGGCGCGGCGCTTTTCGCCGCGGATCGTGTTTTTCGACAAGGATCGCGGTGCGGAAATCTTTCTGCGCGCGATCGGCGGCGTCTATGACCAGCTTCGCCCGGGCCAACAGAGTCGGCTCAACCCGCTCGCGCTTCCCGATACGCCGCTCAACCGCCGCTTCCTTTGCGAATGGGTCGCGACGCTCGCGGCGGGAAGCGGGATGCCGGCGAGCGTCGAAGAGGCCGAGTGGATCGCCGAAGCTGTAGACGCTTCCTATGCGGGACCGCCCGAGCTCAGGCGGCTAAGGCATCTCGCCGAACTGCTGCGCGGCCGCGGCCGGGCGTCGGCCGGCGATCTTGCCGCGCGCATTGCGCCCTGGCACTCAGGCGGCGAGCATGGCTGGCTGTTCGACAATGAAGCGGACGGGCTCGATCTCGATGCCGAAACCATCGGGTTCGACATGACCGCGATCCTCGACCAGCCCATGCTGCGCACACCGGCAATGCTTTACCTCTTCCACCGGGTCGAAGAGCGGATCGACGGCCGCCCGACGATCATCGTGATCGACGAAGGATGGAAGGCGCTTGACGATGACGTGTTCGTCGCGCGGATACGCGATTGGGAAAAGACGATCCGGAAGCGCGGCGGGATTGTGGGCTTTGCGACCCAATCGGCATCGGATGCGCTCGAAAGCCGGATCGCTTCGGCGATCGTCGAGCAGGCGGGCACGCAGATCTTCATGGCGAATTCGGCGGCGCAGGCGCGTGACTATATGGATGGCTTCGGCCTGTCGGCGCACGAATTCGAGCTGATCCGCACCATACCTGAAAGCGCGCGCGCATTTCTTGTGAAGCATGGGAATGACAGCGTCGTCGTTCGCCTCAACCTGGCGTCGGAGCCCGACATGCTGACCGTCCTTTCGGGGCGCGAACGCACGACGCGGCTGCTCGATGAAATTCGGCATGAAGTCGGCGACCTGCCGAGCGACTGGCTGCCGCGCCTGCTGGAGGCTGCATGAGCAGCTTCTGCACCCTTCCCGCCAATGCCGGCCTTGCCGGCCAGTTGCTGACCGATGCCGATTGCTATGCCTTCGGGCTCGTCGAGCGCGGTTATGATGCGCTGGCGGCACCCGGCGGGCCGGTTGCTGCCGGGCTGAACGGGCTGCTGGTGCTGGCGGTTGCGTTCTTCGGCTACCGACTGTTGCTCGGACGCGGGCTCTTGCTGTCGGATGCCGTGGGCCTTGCCGTCAAGATCGGGGTGGTGTTGGTAATCGCGACAAGCTGGGCCAGTTGGCAGGCACTGGCCTATGACCTTTTCGCCCATGCGCCGATGCGGGTTGCCAGCGAAGTGCTGACCAGCGTCAGTGCGCGCGATCCGATCGCGCAGTTGCAATCGGCGCTTGATGGTTTGGAGTCCGCAAGCCTTGGCTATCGTATGCGGGCGGGGATCGCCTCTCCGCTGATCGGTGGCCCTGCCGCCTCGGCGATGACGCTCAACGTGTCGTCGCTGATCCTGGCCCAGTCCGTCGTCGGGACGCTGGTCGTCGCGCGCGTGATCCTCTCGATCCTGCTGGCGATTGCGCCGGTGATGGCCGGATTCATCCTGTTCGACGCGACACGCGGCGTTGCCGGCGGCTGGCTCATTGCAATGGCAACGGCAGCGCTCGCGCCGCTCTTTGTTCTGACGACGGCTGCGATCGAATTCGCAATCCTGCTGCCATTGATTGCTCGCAACCTTGCCGAACAGGCGCAGGGGCGGTTCGAGCCGGCCTCGGTTACGCCTATCGGCCTTGTCGTGCTGGTCTTTGCCGCTGCGATGGCAGCTTCGGTCTATGCCAGTGCGCGCATCGCGGGCGGGATCCGGTTGCCCGGCGGGCAAGACCGGTCCGGGCGACAGGAGCCGGCCAGCCCCTCGCCCGGGCAAGTCACCGCGATGCGGGTCGAACGGGCCGACGCTCCGCGCACAGTCGCGATGGCGCTTGAACGCAGCGCCCGGCGCGAACAGCCGGGGGGGGCGGCGCCGCAATTTGCCTCGGCGCGCCTCCCGCTGGCTGCTGCTCCCGCATGGGCAACGGCGGCCGATCGGCCTTCGCGAAGTGTGCGTTCAGCCAATGCCCCACTCGTATCGCGAACCCCCAGGCAATCGCGCGCAGCGACAAAGAGAGACGCATGACCCCATCCGACACATATTTTCCGGCCGCACGCAGTTGGGCCGAAGACCGCAGGAGCAGCGCCGCCCGGCAGACGCGCATTGCCTGGATCGTCGCCGGCGTGGCGGCGCTCGTCGCGCTCTTGCTGGCGATAGCGCTGGCGGCGATGATGCCGCTCAAATCGGTTCAGCCCTATGTTTTGACGGTCGATCGCCAGACCGGCGCGGTGCAGATTGCGCAGGGCCTCACCCCGGGCAAGCTGACTCAGAATGAAGCAGTAATCCAGGCCCAACTTGCGAACTACGTGCTGGCGCGCGAGACTTTCGATGCCACCGATCTCGCCGTCCAGTACCGGCGTGTGCAGTTGCTGTCATCGCCGGATGTTGCGCGCGCCTATGTCGCTGCCATGGCATCGACCAATCCGGTGAGCCCCTTGCGCGCGCTCAATCGGGGGGACACGCTGGCCGTCGCGATCAAGAGCGTGTCGGTCGTGGCACCCGGCGTGGCGCTGGTCCGTTATGACATATCGCGCAGCGCACCGGGCGGTGGGGCTGTAGCGCGGCGCAGCTATGTCTCGGCGCTGAGTTTCGGGTTCAGCGGCAAGCCGCTTCGTCTTGAGGATCGTTTCGACAATCCTCTTGGTTTCCAGGTAACTCGCTATCGTCGCGATCTGGAAGGGGCCGGATTGTGACGCGCCTGCTTCTCGCTATCCTCGCGCTCGGGCTTGTGGCGCCCGATATGGCAAAGGCTGCAGACGCCCATATCCAGACCGTACGCTGGGACCCTGACAAGGTGGTAAGCCTGACCGGCGCGCTCGGCTGGCAGATCATGCTCGAATTCGGTAGCGACGAGCGGATCGAAACGGTTTCGATCGGTGACGCGCAAGCCTGGCAAGTGACCCCCAACAAGCGCGCGCGCAACCTGTTCCTCAAGCCGCTTACAGCCAAGGCCGCCACGAACATGACGGTCGTTACCGACCGGCGCCGCTATGCCTTTGCGCTGGGCGTCGCGTCGCGCCGCGCCTCAACGCCCTGGATCGTGCGGTTCGATTATCCACGCCCCGTGGTCGAAGCGATCGAAGAGCCGGCACCGCCGCCGGCCCCTGCTCTGAATTTCCATTACACGGTAACGGGCGCGTCGGTCCTGCGCCCGGCGCGCGTCTGGGACGATGACCGCCAGACCTATTTCGAATTCGCCCAAGGACAGCCGATCCCGGCAATCTTTGCAGGCGGACCCGGCAAGGATGAATCTTTGGTCAATTCGGTGATGCGCGGGCGTGTCGCTGTCGTCCAGCAGCTGGGAGACCGGTTTACGCTCCGGGTCGGCGATCTGGTCGCAAGCGTCGCAAGAAGCGGGGAAGGCGCGCAATGACGGAAATCGTAGTCAAAAGCTTTGCAGTGGCGCGCAAGCGCAGGCCGGTGTCGCCGGTCAGCATCGGCGTCTCGCTGGCCGTGCTTGGCGGCGGTGTATTCCTCTGGCTTTCGGACGCGCGCGCCTCCACCGAAGGGCAGCAGGCAGTGCTGCCGCCGCTCGCCTCGAGCGCGCTTGCCTCTCCAGCGCCGCTTCCCGCCGCGCCAGCGGCGCCAGCCGATGCGGCCAAAGCGCCCGTCGCGCTACCGCCGCCGCCGCTTCCCGTGCCCTTGCCGGCTACGCCCAATCGCGAAGAGGCGAATGAACGGCTGCGCGCGCCGGCCCTGATCGTCGATCTTGCGCAGAACAATGCCACGCCCCCGACGCTTCCCGGCGGCGCGGCGCTTCCGGACGGCGTGGCCCCTGCCAGCCAGGTTTTTCCAGTTCCGCAGCCGGGCAAGACGCTATCGGACAATGAGCAATTCTCCTCGCGCGTCGGCAAGGAGGATGTCGATGTCGCCCAGGCAACGCGGCTGACCAATCTCGACAGCCTTGTGACGCAGGGCACGATCATCGGCGCGGTCATGGAAACCGCGCTCAATTCGGACCTGCCAGGCTTTGCCCGCGCGATCATCCAGCGCGATGTATTGAGCTTCGATGGCTCCACCGTGCTGATCCCGGCTGGAAGCCGCGTCATCGGGCAGTACAAATCGGGCGTGGCCAAGGGCGCGTCGCGCATCTTCATTGTGTGGACGCGTATTCTGCGCCCTGATGGAGCGTCGATTGCGATTGGCTCACCCGCGATCGACGATCTCGGTCGCGGCGGCGTGGCGGGCAAGGTCAACAGCCATTTCCTCAAACGCTTTGGCGGCTCAATCCTGCTGACCGTGCTGACGGGAGGAATCCAGGCCGCGACCACCGCGCTCAGCCGGGGCTCGACCGTGGTCGTCAGCAGTGCAAATGAAGCCTCGCAACTGGCGCAGCAAGCGGCAAGCGATCTCGATATCCCGCCGACGATCGTCACCCGCGCCGGCGCCCCCGTCCGCATTTTCGTTGCTCGCGATCTCGATTTCAGCACGGTGGGCCCCACGCAGTGAGCCGCCCCGCCGGCCTTTTCCTCAACAGCTTTCTTGCACCGTTTGCTCCCTTTCTGGAGCGCGGTGACGTGACCGATCTTTATGTCAACCAGCCCGGCGAGGTCTGGCTCGAAGGCGCCGCGGGGAGTGAGCGGCACGCGGTGTCACAGATTGACGACGCCGCTCTCTGGCGTCTGGCGCGGCAAGTGGCGGCCGCGTCCGACCAGGGGATCAATCGTGAGCATCCGCTGCTGGCTGCCACGTTGCCCGATGGCGCGCGCATTCAGGTTTGCGCGCCGCCTGCGACCCGCGGGAGCGTTGCCATTGCCATCCGCAAGCACATGATGCCGGACCTGCGGCTATCCGATTATGTCGAATCGGGGGCACTGTCGCGGATCGGCGCGCGCGCGGCGGAACGCCGGGCCGAGGACGGCGTGTTATCCGCGCTTCTCGATCGCGGGGACGTTCGCGAATTCCTGTCCGGCGCTGTCCGTGCGCGCAAAACGATTCTGATCTCCGGCGGGACGGGAACCGGCAAGACGACGTTTCTCAACGCCCTGTTGAAGGAGGCCCCGGCCGGCGAGCGGCTGTTGCTGATCGAAGACACACCCGAAATCCGGATCGAGCAGCCGAACGTCGTGGGCCTTGTCGCAGCACGCGGCCGGCTGGGTGAGGCAAGTGTCAATGTTGCCGATCTGGTGGAGGCGGCGCTCCGGATGCGGCCCGATCGCATCATCATGGGCGAATTGCGTGGCGCCGAAGCGCTCAACTGGCTGCGCGCAGTTGGCACCGGCCATCCCGGCTCGATCTCGACGCTTCATGCCGCCTCGACCGAAGGCGCGGTCGAGCAACTGGCGCTGATGGCGCTCATGGCCAATACCGAACTAAGACGGTCCGAACTGGTCGATTATGTGCGCGGCACGGTCGATGTTTTCGTTCAGCTCGAGCGTGTCGGTGGCGAACGGCTGGTGAGCGAGATTGTTTTCGATCCGCGCGACGACAACCGCAGTTCCGGCGGGGCACTTGTCAGGCTCGACCGGCTTCGTGCCTCGCGATAACGGCCTAAAAGGCACAGTTCCGCCGGGCAATGCCCCTCAGCCTTCGCGGCTGACCGCCCGGCGCTTTCCACGCGCAAGGGGATTGCGTTTGGCGGGTTGGATCCGGTGGAGTGCATTCTTGTCGCGATGATCGAAGGGTGTGCGGACGCCCTTGATCTTCAGGATCGTGGATTCCTCATAACTCCAGCTGTCCGGGCCGTGCACGGTTACCGTCATCGAAAAACGATCGGTCCGGAAATTCTCCTCCAGGAACGAACCGGAGCAGATCCCGTTTTCGGTGTTGCCGCGACGCGCCTTGACCGTGAATTTCTTCGCGTCCGCCTTCGCCTTTCCCTTTGCCAGCACGACTTGACCGCGCGGAATGGTCAGGCTGTGCAGGATGCGACCGGTCGCCGGCTCCCAAAGCCAATATCCTGTCTGGTCATGATAGGTCTCGACCTCGCCGGGCTTTACTATGTGCGCGTGATAACGAAGGCCGTAGAGCAATTGCGGGCCGTTCATCTGTGGGTCGATCGGCTGGAGTTCGATGCGCTCGATATAGCGCTGGCTAGCGGCGCCCGCTTCCGTGGGCTTGATATCCTTGCCCTTCTCGCCCTCCCAGATCCCGGCCATCGGGCCAAGCGGTCCGAGATTGGCGAGCGTATCCGGGTCGGGATCGGGCTCATCGAAAAGATGTTTGGGAAATTTCGTCATGGCTTCATCCGATCCGTACCACCGTCCGGGTGCATGTTGGTCTCGCCGAAGGCGTCTTGGCAATACCCCATTGGCCACTGGCCGAAACCCGAAGGCGGCAAAGCCAATGTGCGTATCGTGCACCGGAAAGGCTTGACATGTTGAGCGCTGTGATGCTCTTTTGGTAAGGCCAGATTGCGGCAGGCAAAGGGGGCCATTGGTGCAGAAGACAAGGATCGGGCTGCGCTGGTGGATCGTCCTCCTCGTGACGTTCGGCACCATCCTCAACTATCTTGCGCGATCCTCGCTTTCGGTTGCCGCGCCGACGCTCAAGCAGGCGTTTGCGATGACGACCCAGCAATATAGCTGGGTGGTTGCGGCGTTTCAGGCCAGCTACACCGTCATGCAGCCGGTCGCCGGCTACCTGCTCGACATGCTCGGGCTGCGGCTCGGCTTCGCACTGTTCGCGGTTGGCTGGTCGCTTGCCAATTGCTTTCACGCCTTTGCCGGCGGCTGGCCTTCGCTTGCCTTTTTTCGCGGTCTGCTGGGGCTGACCGAGGCTGCCGCCATTCCTGCGGGGATGAAGGTTGTGGCGCAGTGGTTCCCTGCGAAAGAACGGACGGTCGCGACGGGCTGGTTCAACATCGGCACGTCGATCGGTGCAATGATCGCGCCGCCGATCGTCGTCTTCTGCATTGCGATCTGGGGCTGGCAATCGGCCTTCGTGGTCACCGGGGGCATCGGATTCGTCTGGGCGGCGATCTGGTATCTTGCCTATCGGGGGCCGCGCGAACACCCGCGGCTCGGCGCTGCCGAACGGGCGCTGATTCTCGACGGCTGCGATAATGATCAGCCAGCCGAGCCGCCGATGCGATGGCGCGAGATCCTGCTGACCCGCCAGTTCTGGAGCATTGCCATACCGCGCTTCCTCGCCGAACCGGCCTGGCAGACTTTCAACTTCTTCATTCCGCTTTACCTGGTCGAGGCCAAGGGGATGGACCTGAAAAGCGTTGCGGCTTTTGCCTGGCTGCCCTTCCTCGCCTCGGATGCGGGCTCGCTGTTCGGCGGCTATTATGCGCCCTGGCTGATCCGGCGTTTCGGCGTTTCGCTCCTGACCTCGCGCAAGATTGTCGTGACAACGGGCGCTGTGCTCATGATCGGACCGGCGGCCATCGGCCTGACCGTCGGCCCGGCGATGGCGATCCTGCTTTTCTGTATCGGCGGCTTTGCGCACCAGATGCTTTCGGGCGCGCTGATCACCCTATCTGCCGACCTGTTCGAGCAGCGCATCGTGGGCAAGGTTACGGGCATGGGAGGATCGGCGGCGTGGATCGGGGGCCTCAGCTTTTCGCTGATCATCGGGGCGCTGGCCGATACAATCGGTTACAATCCGCTGTTTGTCTGCCTCGCCGTGTTCGACTTTATTGGCGCGTTTGTACTCTGGACATTGCTCCGCAGACCGGCAGCAGCCTAACGGCAATATGGCGCGCTGGCGTCCGCCGCGGGGACGGCGCCGCGGCGCATCAGCGTCCACCCGGCAAGCTGGTGGCCGCATCGCGCGGCGTCGAGCGGCTCAGCACCAGCAAGCCGGGCGTGGAGATAGCCGGCATTGAAGGCATCCCCAGCGCCGCTCGTATCGACCGGGTTCAGCCGCGCTGCGGGCGCAACGATGTCGCCCCCGACCAGACATCCTTCCGCCCCCAGTTTGACGATCGTCTCTTTCGCGCCAAGCCCTTGCCAATGCGCTGCCACCTCTGTGGCCGTCGACTGGCCCGAGAGCGCCAGCTCATCCTCCAGCGTCGGGAGGCCGACATCGCAGAGAGCGATCGCCGCATCGCGCACCTCGATGGCCTTGGCGGTGTCGCGCCACAGTCTCGGCCGATAATTGCCATCAAAGGCAATCCGCCCGCCCCGGGCCTTGGTGCGCCGGCACAAATCGAACAGCATTTCGCGCGAAGGCGCGGGCAGGATCGCCAGGCTGATGAGAGAAAAAAGCAGCAGGTCGGCGCGGTCCGCAGCCTCGGCGAGGCGGTGCGAATCGGGCAGAGCGAACATCTGCCGTGCAGCGCTCTCGCCGCGCCAATAGGTGAAGCTGCGCTCGCCGTCCGCGTCCGTCCGGATGGCATACAGGCCCGGCAAGCGATCGGAGTCGGTCAGCACCAGCGAAATATCGAGCCCCTCATCCTGCCAGCGACGCCGCAGCTCGTCGCTGAACGAGTCGGAGCCAAGCGCCGTGGCAAAGGCCACTTCATGCCCAAAGCGCGCCAGATGAATGGCCGTGTTGAGCGTGTCGCCCCCATATCCCAGGCGCCAGCCCGACTCACCGCTGGAGAGTTCGAGCATCCCTTCGCCGAGCACCATGATCTTAGTCATCTTTGCCAACCTTCGCTGCGCCAGAGCCGCTTCCGGGGCGGCGACTGACTCTAGAGTGGATTCTCATCGATTCACACCCTATTGGTAAGCCCAATTCTCGCCAAGGGGTGATAAATGTTCCGGCCAGCAGGGGATTTAGGCAAAGATCGCGCGCCAAGATCGAGCCTGTGAATCATTGCATATTTCTGCGCCTACGGCGTTATTTTTGCCCGGAACTGGGCATATGGAGACCCTTGACCCGCGCTGTGGGAGAGAGAGGGACCTCAAGCAAAGAAGGCATTTCCCATAACTTTTGCGCGAATGATTGGTCCTACCAAAAATTTTACTTGGCTGACCAATTTGAATCCTGCTACCCACGCGCTTGCGGCCCTTCGCCTTCTCGATGAACTTTTCGAAACGGGATAACAAAAACATATGTTCATGAAGCAGACGATGCGTTGGTTCGGGCCGACCGATCCGGTTACGTTGCGCGACATCCGGCAGTCCGGGGCGACGGAAGTCGTCACGGCCTTGCACCAGGTCCCCAATGGCGAGATATGGACGCAGGATGCGATCGCGGGGCGCAAGGCAATGATCCAGGATGCCGGGCTTGGCTGGACAGTGGTGGAAAGCCTTCCCGTCCATGAAGGGATCAAGACGCGCGGGCCCGATTGGGATCGGTTGGTTGCGGCCTATTGCCAAAGCCTGCGCAATCTTGCTGTCTGCGGGATTGAGGTTGTTACCTATAATTTCATGCCGCTCCTCGACTGGACACGGACGGACCTTGCCTGGGAACTGCCCGACGGAGCGCTGGCGCTGCGTTTCGAGATGGAAGCGGTTGCAGCCTATGACCTTCATATCCTGCAGCGGCCCGGAGCCGAGCACGACTATTCCGATGCGATGATCGAATTCGCCGGCTGTCGCTTCCGCGCCATGTCGGAAACAGAGTGCCACTTGCTTGAACGTACGATCATTGCGGGGCTTCCGGGAAGCGAGGAAAGCTTCACGTCTGCCGATTTCCTGACCAGCCTTGGCACCTATGCCGGGATCGATGCCGATCGCCTGCGCGCCAATCATGTCGCATTTCTGGAGGCGGTCTGCCCGGTTGCGGACGAGGTTGGCATCCGCCTTGTCGTTCATCCCGACGATCCTCCCTTTCCGCTGTTCGGGCTGCCGCGCGTGGTCAGCACCGAGGCTGATGTCGCGGCGCTGTTTGCCGCCGTGCCCGCCGCGTCGAATGGCCTGTGCTTCTGCCCCGGCTCGTTCGGCGTCCGCGGCGATATCGATCTGCCGGCCATGGTCGAGCGATTTGGCGAGCGGATCGGCTTTCTTCACTTGCGCTCAGTCGAGCGCGAACCCAACGATGCCTTTTATGAAGCGGCCCATTTAGAGGGCAATGCCAATATGCCGGCCATTGTGGCGAAGATCCACGCGCTACAGGTGCGCATGGGGCGATCGATCCCGATGCGGCCCGATCACGGCCACCAGATGCTCTATGACCTCGGCCGCAAGACCAATCCCGGCTATTCGCTGCTCGGGCGGATGCGCGGGCTTGCGGAATTGCGCGGGCTTGAGCGCGGCATCGCCCATGCGGTCGCCGCAGGCCGGCCGGGATGAACTCGGCAGGCCCGCGCCCCCTGCACCTTGATCCCGACCGGCTCTTTCCCGCCGATCACTCGACGCGGAGCGTGGCGCGCGCACTCTATGGCGAAATCGCTAGCCTGCCGATCATCAGCCCGCACGGTCACACCGACGCCGGCTGGTTTGCCGCGAACGAGCCCTGGAGCGAGGCGACGAGCCTGCTGCTTGCGCCCGACCACTACATTTTCCGCCTTCTCTATAGCCACGGCATCCCGCTCGATGCGCTTGGCATCCCGGGCCGGGAAGGCCCGCCCGCGGCTGATCCGCGCGCAGCATGGCGCGTATTCGCCGAGCATTATTATCTCTTCCGTGGCACGCCGTCGCGGCTATGGCTCGATCATGTTTTTGCCGAAGTGTTCGGCCTTGATGTCACGCTCAATGCAGGGACTGCCGATCACTACTATGACACAATCGGTGAAAGACTGGCGTCGGAAGCTTTCCGTCCGCGCGCGCTGTTCGATCGCTTCGGCATAGAATTGCTTGCCACGACCGAAGGGCCGCAGGACGACCTTTCGGCCCATCACGCGATCCGGCGCTCGGGCTGGGGCGGCCGTGTCATTACCACCTATCGCCCCGATGGCGTGATCAATGTCGAACATGAGGCCTTCGCGCCAGCGATGGCGCGATTCGCTGAACTGACTGGCGAGGACGTCCAGAACTGGAAGGGCTATCTCGCCGCGCACCGAAAGCGCCGGGCCGATTTTCGTGCGGCCGGTGCAACCGCAACCGATCACGGTCATCCGACCGCTCTTACCGCCAACCTTTCCGCGCCCGAATGCGAGGCATTGTTCGGCCGGATCGTCGGCGGCGAATGGACCCCGGCGGATGCCGAGCTGTTCCGCGCGCAGATGCTGACCGAAATGGCGAAGATGTCGCTCGACGACGGCATGGTGATGCAGATTCATCCCGGCGCATTCCGCAACCACAATGCCAGCCTGTTCGCAAGCCACGGGCCGGACAAGGGCGCCGACATTCCGATGCGCACGGATTATGTCAGCGCACTGAAGCCACTACTCGACCGGCTCGGGACGCGAAGCGACCTCACGATCATTCTCTTCACGCTCGATGAGAGCAGCTATGCGCGCGAACTTGCGCCGCTTGCGGGCCATTACCCCTGCCTGAAGCTTGGTCCGGCATGGTGGTTTCATGACAGTCCCGAAGGGATGCGCCGGTTCCGCGAAATGACGACGGAGACGGCGGGCTTCTACAACACGGTCGGCTTCAACGATGATACACGAGCCTTCCTGTCCATTCCGGCCCGGCACGATGTCGCCCGTCGCGTCGATTGCGCCTTTCTGGCGCGCCTTGTCGTCGAGCATCGCCTTGCCGACTGGGAAGCAGCGGAACTTGCCTATGAACTGACCAACGGGCTTGTCCGTCGGGCCTACCGGCTTTGAGGCTCTCGGCCGCGACAAGCGACCGGCTTCCCGCCAGCGTGGCGAAGCCCGGCTATGACCGGCAGGCGCAGCGGCGCGGTATTGTCCATCTCGGCGTCGGCGCGTTCCACCGGGCGCACCAGGCCAGCTATACCGATGCGGCAATGGCAGCCGGCGATCGTGATTGGGCGATCACGGGCGTCTCTTTGCGGTCACCTCAGGCGCGCGACGCGATCGGGCCTCAGGACGGACTGTTCACGCTGACCGAGCGCGATGCGGCGGGCGATCGGACGCGGCTGATCGGCGCGCTGCGCGAGGTCCTGGTTGCCCCCGAAGAGCCCCAGTCCGTGGTGCACGCACTGGCCGATCCCGACACGCATCTGGTAACGCTTACCGTGACCGAGAAAGGATATTGCCGACTGCCCGATGGCACGCTCGACAGAGCGAAGGCGGCGGCGCCCGAAAGCTTTTATGCGCTGCTGGCGGCCGCTTTCCGGGCGCGCATGGCGGCGGGCATCGGCGGCTTGACCCTGGTGTCCTGCGACAATCTGGCGGCCAATGGCGATGTCCTTGCCTCGCTCATGCGGGCCTATCTCGATCGCCACGCGCCGGCCGTGCTTGGCTGGTTCGAGCGCGAATGCGCCAGCCCCGTCACGATGGTAGACCGCATCGTTCCGGCAATGAGCGCGGATCAGCTCGATATGGTGGCCGCTCGGCTCGGTATGCGCGATGAGGGCGCAGTGATCACCGAGCCCTTCAGTCAATGGGTGATTGCGGATCGCTTCGCTGGTCCTCGTCCGCGCTGGGAGGCCGCGGGCGCGCAATTCGTCAGCGATGTTGGCCCCTATGAGGACGCCAAGCTGCGGATGCTCAACGGTGCGCATTCGGCGCTCGCCTATCTGGGTCTCGCGGCCGGCCATGCGCATGTTCATGAGGCGATTGCCGATCCCGCGATCCGCCCGCTTGTGGAGCGGCTGATGCGCGACGAAGCAGCGGCCAGCCTCGACCCCGCGCCCGGCCAGGACTTGGCGCTCTATGCAGACCGGTTGCTCCGGCGCTTTGCCAACACGGCACTGCCGCACCGGCTGGCCCAGATCGCAACCGACGGCTCGCAGAAGATCGGCCAGCGCTGGTTGACCCCGCTTGCGATCAACGAGTGCCGGGGCCGTTCCTGTCCCGTAACATTGCAGGCGCTTGCGGCCTGGATCGTCCATATGCGCGGCGATCGCGATCCGGTCGACGATCCGCTACGCGACGAAATCGCAATGCTTTGGAAATCGGCCGGCGGCGATGGCATTGTTGGGGCCTTGTTCGGACCCGGCGGCCTTTTTTCGGCGATCTGGACTGCTCCCGCCCCTGCTGCCGCTATTCTGTGCGGTCATGTAAGAGGTGCGACCCAAAAGGGCTGATTCCAGGACGGAAGCGACGAGCGCCTCCGTCCTGTTCCGATGCCTCAGAACACCGCGCGCGCGGTCAGCGTGAAGCTCCGCCCGTCATAGTCAGCGCGGCGCGCCAGCCGCGGATCATTCTCGAACTCCTGGCGGATTGCATTCGTCAGGTTGTAAGCGTCGATCGAGACCGTGAACTGCTTGTTGACGTTGAACGAGGTCGACAGGTCGAGCTGCCCGCGCGACTTCACCCGCCGCGCTGCGCCGGTGAAGGTGCCGGCGCTGGCAAGGTCATATTCGCTGCGATAGTTATAGACGAGGCGGACGCCGAACGCGTCGGTTTCATAATAGCCGATCAAATTGGCATTGTGCTTCGAAACGCCGGGCAGGGTCGCCTTGGTTCCGTTCGCATTCGTGCCGCTGATCGTCGTATAGGCATAGTTGAAGCCCCCGCCCAAGTGGCGCAGCAGGCCCGGCAGGAAATCGAGCGACTGCTGGATGTTGAATTCCACACCACGGACAGTGATGGGATTGGTCTGGTTGACGAAGCCCGTCGCCGCAACGCGGAATGGCACCGGTACCGGGCCGCCGGTATAGATCAGGCTGCTCTCGCATATGTCTCCGTTGACCGTCAGCGTGCCAAGGCCGAGGCCGGTTGCGTCCGCCGGGCAAAGCCGCTTGGGATCGGTGATCTGCGAGATCAGGCCCGTCACGCGCTTCTGAAAGGCAGCGACGGCAATGATGCCGTTCGGCCGGTTGTACCATTCGAGCGACCCGTCGAACGATGTGCCCTCATAGGGCTTCAGGTCCGGATTGCCGAGCGTGACGTTGTACACCCCGTTGACCGGATTGTTGACGATCGTGACTGGCGTGAACTGGCGCGGCTGCGGGCGCACATAGGTGCGATAGGCCGCACCGCGCAGCACCAGCCTGTCACTCAGGTCGGCGACAAGGATGAAGGACGGCAGCAGCTTGCCATAGCTCTGCTTGTAGGTGTGCTCGCGGAAATCCGACGGCGCGCCGATCGTACCCGTCAGCGAAACGCGGTCGAGCGCGACGACCGTATTCTGGGCCCGCTCATAGCGCACGCCGCCGCTGCCGCGAACCCGTACACCGCCCAGCTGCAGCTCATATTTCACCTGGGCATAGCCGATGTTCAGGTTCGTCTGGTTGGAGAAATTGTTCAGCTGGTAGTTATTGTCGTTATACTGAATGTTGTAGCCTTGCGGCGACAATTGCCCGCCCGGATAGAGCGTGACTGGCGTCGTGAGGCTAAGCGCATAGTCGAGCGGACTGGATTGCCAATTGGTGCTGGTCGATCCGCCCCGTCCGCCGAAGAAATTGCCAATGACCGGCGCCGGCACCAGGAATCCCGGGGTGATGTTCTGGGTCTGAAGGCCGAAGGCTGACACGCGATATCCGGCGGATGTGTATTTGTTGTGCTCGAAGCGATAACCAAGCTGGACGCCGCTGATCACGCTGCCTTCGAACGTACGTTCGATATCGGCCTGTCCCGCATAGAGTTCATTGTTGGCATAGGCCGGGCTTCCCGTGAACCGGATCCGCTTGCGGCGGGCGGCAGTGGTCGGCGCATCATAGAAGGTTGTCGGATCGGTGACGCCGCCCCAGAACCATCCGTTCGGCGCCGCCGTTGTGACGGCCGGATTGGGCGAAAGATTGACGAGCAGGTTTGAAACATCTCCTCCGCCGGTGTGGATCGACCCCGAAAGGCCGTTCCCGGCGCCTCCAGTCTGAAGCGCGACGAAATCGAGTTCCGTTTCGACGGAACTGTTATAGGCCTTGGAGGCCGTCAGGATCGTATCAAGACGCCAGCCCTCATTGGTCCATTCGGCCTTGCCGTTCGCGCTCCAGGCCTTCTGGTGCTGCGCAAAATTGCGCGTCGACATCACCTGGTCGGGATTGGAGAAGTCGAAGTCGGTCGTAAGATAGCGCCCGTCGCTGAGCGCGATCGGCGTGCTGCGCGCCGTCAAAATGCTCGAATTGTTGTTCGAAAGAATTGACAGGTACTGGTTCGTGTCGGGCAACCGGCGATCGGTGTAGAAGCCCGTCAGGCCAATCCGCAAATGATCGTCGGGCGCCCATTCGGCTCCCGCTGCGCCGGTATAAAGATCGCCCTCGTTGATGCGTGAATATTGGCGCAACTGCGAATTGTAGAGGACGCCCTTGGTCGTGATCGTTCCGGTGCAGGCCGGGCATGCGGCCGATGTGGGGTAATAGGCGCCGAGTATTGCCGAATTGGCCTGGGCCTGGGCCGGCGAATAGGCGGTGTAGTTGTTGAAGAGGATGCCGTCGCGGCGGAAATTCTCGTGCTTGTAGGCGAGCGTCGCGAACACCGCGAAACTGTCGGAGAATTTGTGGTTGTAACCGACCGTGGCGGCCGGTGCAAAGCGACTGTCGAACTGGTTATATTCCATCGCAGCCTTGATGAAGCCGCCTTCCTTGCGGCTGAGCGCGGGCGCGATCTGGAGGTCGATCGTGCCCGAAAGCCCCCCCGATTGGGCATCCGAAAGCGGAGACTTGTTGATCGCGATCGCGCTGAAGATGTCTGAGTTGAACGCACCAAGCGGTGCCGATTCACCCAGGATCGGTTCGGCAAAGGCGACGCCGTTGAAGGTCAGGCGCGCATATTCGCCGGGCAGGCCGCGCAGGTTGATCGTGGCGTTGCGCCCTTCGGCTTCGCGGTTGATCTGGATGCCGGGCACGCGCTGCAACGCCTCACCGACGTTGAGATCGGGGAAGCGGCCAAGACCGTCGGACGAGATGCCGTCGGAAATGGCTATCTGGCTCCGTTTGGAACGAAGCGCATCGGCGTAGCTCTGGCGGAAGCCCGTTACGACGATTTCGCCTGGCGCTTCAGCCGGCGGCTCGGACTCGGCAGCGGGCTTTGCCGGCTTCTGGGCCGGGGCCTTGTCGGCATCGGCGGGCGCCTGTTGTGCATATGCCGGAATTCCGGCCAGCATCGTTGCTCCCAAGAGTGCGGCGATTCCCGCCCGACGACCGTTGATATTCATTGACCTGACCTCCCCTTGATTTTCATTCTCACTTTTCGATCGCCCATTTGCGATGGGCTGACCGCAGAAAATGGGGAACCAGCGGCCGCCCACATTCCTGAAACCATTGTCGAATCACACGCCCACCGGCGAAGTTCGATGACCAAGACTGACATTGGCCTCACCTTTTGGCAAGACCAATATGATCGCACTGGCCTATTGTGTCAATCCGCTTATCGTGACATTCATCGAATCATGAAGATGCGCCCAACGAAACTTTACCAGCAGATTGCGAATGCGATCGTCGATGCAATTGCCAAGGGGCAGTATAGTGTTGGCACGCGATTGCCTGGTGAACGTGAACTGGCCGAGACCTTTTCGGTGAGCAGGCCGACAGTGCGTGAGGCGATGATTGCGCTGGAAATCCGCGGTCTTGTCGAGGCGCGGCACGGCTCCGGCCTCTATGTGACGGCGCTCCCCGTGGAGAATGCGTCCGAGATCGAACTCGATGTGGGCGCGTTCGAATTGCTCGAAGCGCGGATATTGTTCGAGGGCGAGGTTGCCGCCGTATCGGCGACGGTGATCGAGGACGAAGTGATCCAGCAGCTCGACGAAACCCTCGCGCAGATGGCGGCCTGCGACGCGGCGAGCCCCGAGGCGCTGGAAGCCGATCGGCGCTTCCATATGTTGATTGCCGAATCGACCGGAAACTCGGTAATTTCCATGATTTTCGAGATGATCTGGAACCTCCGCGACCGGGCGCCCCTTAGCGCCTATATGTTTGCCGAGGCGCGGCGCGAGAGCATCCATCCGCGCGTCGAGGAGCACCGTCTTATCGTCGATGCCCTGCGCGCGCGCGACCCGGCGGAGGCGCGCAAGATGATGCGCGACCATCTCCAGCGCGTCATCGAGGATCTGCTCGCAGCCACAGAAGTCGAGGTGATTCGCCGGGCCCGTTCGGAAACCGAATTGCAGCGCGGGCGGATTGCAAAGCGCCTCAACGTCTGACGAATCCGCGTTATTATTGACGAAACCGGCCCGCTCGAGGCGCGAGCATCGCTGCGCCAAACGATCCGGGCGCGACCAGAGCCCGGACATCGACAGGCCCTGTCTGGCCTGATCCGAATATCGTAGCGAATGATATTGGCCTGACCTATTGCAATCCAGATGCCTGTTGGCGTAACGACAACTGGCATGATCTCAATCCGCGCCGAATTGGGATTCGAGGCACATAAGGGCGGGAGGACATTACCGATCTCATGGTTTGGATAGGCCCCCGGCGCGCATTCCTTGCTGAAGCAGTACCGCTGGCCATGCTGGGCACGGCCGCGCCTGCCTGGGTGGCGAAGGGCGCGGCGCGAAAACCGGGCCTGGCTGCGAGCGAAAGCGACGTGCTTTGGCGCCGTCCCGCCAATCGCGATATCCCGTTGCCCGATTGGGGTCCTTATAGCGATCATTGGAACGGCATTGCCCATGTTGCCGATCCGGCACGCGGGCTGCGCATGGACTTTGCCCTGGCCCCCGCCATCCTGCGCCGCGAAACGCTGGTGCCCTATGCCGAAATGGGATTGGCGATGCAGCCGGTCCGGGCCGACCCCAATCTCGGCTATATCGCCTGGGAGTGCAAACTGGCGGTGGGCGTTGAGCTGACGCTCGAATGGCTGGCTGTGGGAGTGGGCGGGGGCGTATTGCGCGCAACGGCGCTCAACCGGTCTTTCTCATCCTGGCCGCTTCTTCTCAACTGGATTGCTCGTCTCGTACCGCCGTCCAACCCGCCGCGCACAAAGCAGGAAGAAGCGTCCGGAATTGCGCACCGTGCGCAAAAGGGGCGACCCTCCAGCCCGGGCGACGTCCACCTGCCGGGATCGGGGCTTTGGGTGGACGCGCTTCGCTATGACCGGTTCGACTGGGCCGAAAAGCGCTTCGACGATCATCTCGTTACCGATGGTCGGCGCCGCGGCGAAATATTCGAAGACGGTTTTGTCGGGGCGACTGGCATCGGCCAGGGCTTCGGCCGGCTGGCAGGCGATCGGGTTCAATGGCGCGTGCAGACGGGGCGTCCGTATCGCGACGCGACGCTCCGGTTTCGCTACCGCATCTCCCGCGGCGCCTCTGCCTTTCGCGTCGGCGGCATGGCCAGCCGCGAAATCCGCTTCCAGAACGACGGCGGGGCCAGTGAAGACTTCAGGACGCTGGACGTTCCGGTAGGCGCGCTTCCGGCAGGCGAGCATCTGCTTATGCTCGGCGCGCTTGGCGGTCAGCCGATAGAACTCGATGGCTTCGTTCTCGCCGAGGCGGACGAAATGCATGCCGTAGATTTTGCGCCGCACCGCTGGGCGCTGACGCCCGAGCGCCGCGACGATCTGGCGGCGGGGCAGACTTTGCTCGCCTTTCCCGAAGAGACCAGCCAAGCCTATGCGATGGCCTGGACGGGCGGCACGACCCATGTTCAGTCCGTGCGCAACGACGATGCAAGGACCCTCGACTGGGCGCTGAACGATCCCAGCCTGTTCGCAATGGGCCGCGTCCCGCAGGGCGATGGGCCAGGCGCCATTACGATCGCAGCGCCAGAAGTGATCGATCTCGCACCCGGCGAGACCGTCGTGCGCGATTGCTTCATCGCCGCCGGGGAGTCCGCCACTGCACTCCAAACCCTCCAGCAGGTGCGCGCCCGCGACACAGGCGCTGCTTTCACCGCCGCGCGAAGCCTGTCGCGGTCGATGCCCGGCGCTGCCGCAGCCTACCAGGAAGGCGCGGATCGCCTGCTTGCGACAATTGCAACCAACATGCTTTTTCCGATCTGGACCGGCGGAACATGGGTGCGAAACTATTGCCCCGGACGGGAATGGTCGTCGGTCTATACTTGGGATTCGGGCTTTACCGGCCTTGGCATGGCGCGCGCCGAGCCGCGACTGTCGACGGCGCTTCTCGATACCTATCTCAGCCCGGTCGAAGACGAACAGGCGGCCTTCCTCCATCACGGCACGCCCTTGGCGACGCAATTCTACCTGTTCCAGGAGTTGTGGAACCGGAATGGCGACCCTGGCTTTGCGCGCGCGCGCTATCCGAAGCTGGCGCGCTATCTGCGCTTCCTGCTGGGGCGAGAGGAAGGATCGACATGCCGCGACCTGAAATCGGGCCTCATCCGGACCTACGACTATTTCTACAACACCGGCGGGATGGACGATTACCCGGCCCAGATGGCCGTGCATGCCGCGAAGAAGACCGATCGGGTCGCGCCCGTCATTTCATCCGCCCATGCCATTCGTTGCGCGAAGATCCTGTGCCAGGTGGCGGAGGCCATCGGGGCGACGCGCGATCTTGCCGAATGGCGCGGCGACATCGCTTCGCTCGGCACGGCGCTCCAATCCTATAGCTGGGACGAGGAATCGGGCTATTTCGCCTATGTCGAGCATGATGCGGAAAAGCGGCCGACCGGGCAATGGCGGTCTGCCAAGGCCGAGAATTTCAACATGGGGCTCGACGGCGTCAGCCCGCTGGTCGCCGATATCTGTACGCCGGCGCAGACGCAGAAGCTGATCGACAATCTGATGACGCCGGGGCGACTCTGGACACCCTACGGCCTGACCGCGGTCGATCAGCGCGCATCCTATTTCTCCAGCGATGGCTATTGGAACGGCACCGTCTGGATGCCGCATCAATGGTTCATGTGGAAAGCGATGCTCGATTATGGAGAGGGCGAAAACGCCTGGCGGATCGGCAAGGCCGCGCTCGACGTCTACAGCGCAGAGATCGCACGGAGCGGCCGGGCTTATGAGAATTTCGATGCGCGGACGGGAATCGGCAGCGCCTGGCATCCGTTCGGCGCGCTCTCGAGCCCGGTGCGCAACTGGTTCGAAGGCTATTTCGCTCCCGGCACGCTGAACGCTGGACTCAATACCCGGATCGTGCAGCAGCGCTGGGATGGCAATCGCGCGGTAAAGGCCAGCCTCGACATATCGGGCGATCATCGCGCCACGGTTCTCGCCGTGCTGGCGCAGCCGCCCCGGAGCGCAACATGGCGCGGGCAGCCGGTGCCGCTTGTCCTGCGCGGCGATCACTGTGCGGAGGTCGAGGTTGGTCCAGGGCGGGGCATTCTCGAAATCACCTAGGCAGAATTGAAACGACATAGAGAATCATCGGGAGAGTAAGAATGACGCTTGAGTTCACACGCCGCGGTATTGCGAAGGGGTTTGGCGCGCTGGCGCTTGCCGCGAATGGTGCCTTTCCGCTTCGGGCGATCGAGCCCGGCACGTGCGATCCCCGCATCGCTGGCTGGGTCCCGAAGCTTCGCGCCGATCTTGAGGCAATGGCGAAGATGCTCACCGCAACGCTCAAGCCCTGGAGCGGGCCGAAGCGCATCTTTACGCCCGAGGCCTATGGCCATGGCGGCAGCGCCGATGGGCTGGCGACGCACGCGATCCAGGCCGCGATCGACGCCGCCGGCAAGGCGGGCGGCGGAACGGTGCTGCTGGCGCGCGGCGATTATGTGAGCGGCACAATCGTGTTGCGCAGCAATGTCCGCCTCGAAGTGGCCAAGGGCGCGCGCCTGCTCGCCAGCCTCGACCTCAAGGATTATCCCGAGCACGTTCCCCAGCGCCCGACCGTGATGGACAGCAACATGGGGATGAACCAGTCGCTGATCTTCGCCGAGGCGTGTGAGAATATCTCGCTGTGCGGCGAAGGACTGATCGACGGCCGCGGCACTCGCGATCACTTCCCCGGCGAGGAAACCCCGCACCGCACGCCCGGCCGCCCCTTCCTGATCCGGGTCATCGATTGCAAGCGCGTCCATATAAAGGACATTCATCTGAAGGATGCAGCGGGCTGGATGCAGAATTACCTTAACTGCGACGATCTGCTGATCGAAGGCATCAACGTCAACAACCAGGCGAACGTCAACAACGACGGGCTCGACGTCGACGGATGCCGCCGGGTGATCGTGCGCAATTGCTTCATCTGTTCGGAAGATGACGGGATGTGCTTCAAGGGCGCGTCGCAGCGGCCGATGGAGCAGGTGTTGGTGGAAAATTGCGAATTCTACAGCTCGTGCAACGCGATGAAGTTCGGCACCGATTCGCAGGGAGACTTCCGCAAGGTGCTGGTGCGCAATTGCGTCGTCGGCGGCCCCTCGATCGAGATGCGCGTGTGGCGGCCGCGTATGTCCGATTCCGGAATATCCTGGGAAGTCGTCGATGGCGGGACGGTCGAGGACATATTGGTGACGGACGTCCACATCGTTCGTGCCAAGAGCCCCCTGTTCCTGCGGTTGGGGGATCGCGGGCGCGTTCGGCCGGAACAGGCCCCCCCGAAACCGGGCAATCTGCGGCGCATCGTCTATGACCGCGTCACAGGGGCGGGCAATGGCGAGCGGGGTTCCTATTTCATCGGCCTTCCCGACAAGCTGATCGAGGATGTCGTCCTGCGCGATGTCAATATCGGCGTCACGGCCACGCGCCAGACCGTGCCCGACGAGAATGCGATCGATGAGCTGCGCGACAAATATCCCGACGCCTTCATGGTTGGGGACATTACGCCTGCCTATGGCCTGTGGACCCGTCACATCCGCGGGCTGACGATGATCCGTGTCGGCTTCATCGCCAACGGGCCCGACCCGCGGCCGATGATCCTGACCAAGCTCGACAGTTCGGATCTCTGCACGGGGCGGTAGGGCCGCGTGCTCCGTCAGCGCGTCTCACCCACAAGCGTGAACGGCGCCCAGTAAGCAGGATGGGCCGCGTTGAGATCGCGGTCATCGATGATCGCGATCATCGCCTGGCGAAGCGCCTCCGCCTTTGAAAGGCGGGCGCCGGAATTGTGAAGCAGGATGGTCTTGGGAACCAGGCTGGATGCAATCTCGTCATCGAGGCGCCAGTGAGAGACAAGCAGCGAACTGGCCCCTGCGAAGAAGAATGCCCGTGCAAACCCGGACAGGCCGTCCACTTCGCCCAAATCCGGGCTTGCTGTGTTGCAACCCGACAGTACGACCCAGTCGGCGTTGAGTTTCAGGCCCGCCGCATCGGACGCCCTGAGGATCCAGTCTTCCGGGCGATCCGCTGCGGCAAGCACGAGCAGGGGTTCCGAAATCCCGTCGTCCTTTCCTGCCGCCAGACCGTGGGTCGCAAATTCCAATACCCTCACACGCGCCAGAGCGCCGGATGCATTGAGGCCGAGCAGGTTCTTCTTGCTCGCGCTTCTGCCCCACAACACGGCCGGCTCCTCGGCGCCGAGTATTTTCATCAGCGCCAGACCTTCGGCGCGAGTGTTGGTAAGCCGGCCCAATGCACGCAGGGCCGTAATATCGGGCGCGCCGTTGCGGAAGAACGCCGTGAAGGACCGCGTTTGCGGTGGTTTGGCACCAGCGGCCAGTGGCGGCCCGAAGTCGGGATCGACAAGCGCCAGCAATGGGTCGTGCGCAGATTCGCGTTCGGCGGGAAGTATCTGCCGGATCGTTCGAAGCGCGGCCACCGACGGCAGGATGGCAATTGCCTTGCTTCGGACCAGCCACGGCGTTTCGCGAAGGGCCTGGTCATCGTCGTCACCTTCCGCCCCGCCAACCGGCGGCCCGGTGACCAGCAGTGACGGCGGCAGGCTGGTCAACGGGCCGGAAGGGACAATGATCCACGTCGACGGCGTGGCAAGCACGCCCTGTATCGCAGGGTCGCCGAACAACTGTTCGTAAAGCTCATGCGCCAGCGCCCGGTCAAAAGGCAGGGCGCCAAGACCGCTGCCGCCCGTCGATTTCTGCGCGCCATAGGCCTGGCCGTCGATCGCTGAGCGGATGCGCGTCACTTTTTCCTGAAGTTCGCTCCGGCTGAGGGGCAGGCGCGCCCAGGCGGTCCGATCCTTTGAGACGGCAAAGACAAGCCCGTAGCGGCTGTCGGGCGGTATCATGAACAGGATCAGCGCTTCGTCTTCGTGCAGCAATGCCGCATCCGCGCCTGTTCTTGCCTGGAGCGCGGCGGCGTCGACAGGGTGCGGCATCCTCAGTTCCCAGAAGCGTGGAGAGGCCGCGGCAAGTTTGGTGGCCAATTCCGCGATACGCTGGTTCTGCAATTCGCTCTGTCGTTGCGCCTCCTCCGTCCGGGGTTGGTAAGTGGCATCGAGCCAGTTTTCGGGTGGGGCGTTTCCAGCCGCATCGCGTTCCCGGATCGCGGCATCATATTGCTCGACCAGTGCCCCCACGCCCGATCGGGCGGCGACTGCCCTTGCAGCGGCGTGGGCCAGGGCCTCGGCCGACGGGTCCGGGTGGGCGCGCTGGGCTGTGACGAACGCTTCCACCTTTAACGAATCAGGCAGGTCTGCCACGTTCGATCCGCCCCCCAGTTCGCTCCACCGCCAAAGCGCGATAGCCTGCCGGGTCGCGCATTCGGCCGTTTCATTTCTGGCAGAAACCGACGCGGGGGAAGCGCGTGAACCGCGCGCA